>OGCO01000855.1_pt1 | contig 50060 bp, 51 predicted proteins | sample 1570171 | NCBI WGS metagenome assembly OGCO01 (sample SAMEA4370583, study PRJEB24528) | human gut metagenome
AGCATGCCTCGTCATAATCTTCTGCCATGTAATAGCTTTTTCCAAGCTGGTATAATAGATACGGGATCTGCTGCTCTTTTTTTGCATCTGCAATTTCAGATTTCTGCTCTGCATCCGTATCCTGCTTTGAGAGATTCTGATCTAACTGCGTGGCATGCACTTTTGCATCCCATCCTGAATTCTTTAATTCCTGCTCCAACAGTCTTATGTTGCGCAGCGCTTTTGCCTTTTTTTCTTTCTTCGGAAGATCATAACCTGTATGACCGATCACGACCGGTGCTTCGTATGTACGATATTCCTTTTCATCATAGGCGGTTACCTGCTCATGGATTCTTCCCGTGTAATGAAAACTTTCTTTTGCAAAAATACGGTTGATCCACTCTTTATTTTCCTGCTTGCCGTCTTTTCCGGAAATGATATTGATTCTTTGAATCCTTCCAACCTCGCCCGGATGTTCGGCAATCATCTTTTCTAACCGTGACAGATCAATCTTCTGTAGATATTCATCACTGTCAATGACCATCACATACGGATGTATTGCTTTCGAAATCGCAAAATTCTTTGCTGCTGAAAAATCATCGCACCATGTGAAATCATAGATATTTTTCGTATATTCTATGGCGATTTTTTTTGTCTGATCCGTGGAACCGGTATCTACTACGACCAGTTCAAATCCGGTGTTCTGGAAGGATTTCAGGCAGCGTGCCAGATTGTGTTCTTCATTTTTGGTGATGATGCAGACTGATAACATGTAATGATTCTCCTGTGTGCCAATCGCTATATTGGTGGGCATATTCACTCCTCCCTGTCTGTCCCAATCAAAACTTTTTTGCCTTCAAATGCAAATCCATAATGATATATCTGTTCCTTTCTGATTCCTTTATCAAGCAGGTCTGCATCGTATTTTTTCTCACAGATCTGCTTTAAGGCAGACAGAACTGTCTCTTGAATACTTTTTTCCTTTCGTGGATTTCGAACTTTGAATTCTAAAATAACTGCTTTGCATTCCTTTGAATTTTTCGGTTCTAACATTACATCATATCTGCCAAACCCACTTTCACGGTTGGATTTAAGGTAATATCTATCCCGCAGGTCAACAAGCAGACCTAATACAAAACCATGGTAAAAACGCTCAGGCTCTGCCCCAGATGCCCTCTCTCCGGTGTCGAAATAACTAAATGTCTGTATAGCAATTCGATTCATGTATTCATTCATCGCATCCACATCACCAAGTAACATTGCCCTTACAAAATCATTGTAATCTGGTTGTACAGGAGCAAACCAGTCATGTACCATACCCTGAAACATTAACTTTACTTCCAGATTCGTCAACGCAAGCTGGTATTTCGGCATCTTCCCCTCCTCAATATCCTGATACGTTTCATAAGATAATACTTTCAAATATCCACTCGCCAGCAAAAGACTCCAAACTGCTTTTTCATTTCCATTTAATTGATTGTATACAATCTGCTCTTCAATTTCTGACCAGATGTATTCTCCGCACAATAATTTTTCAAATTTTTCCTTAATTGTACGGTTTCCTTCCTGAATCAATTTTCCTACCAGACTATTTGCACTTGTATTTGCCCAAAATGTTTTGTATAACTGTGTATCGAGATAATTTAAAATTGACCATGGATTATAAATATCTTTGTGTTCCCCAAAAATGAAACCATCGTACCATCTTTTTACCTCTTTTTTTTCTTTCTCAAGACCATACTGTTCCAATGCATCAAAGACTTCCTTCTCTGTAAAACCAAATACAGAAGCATATTCATTTGATGTAGTCGTAACTATCTTTAAATTATTCAAATCTGAAAAAACGGATTCCTTACTTACTCTTGTGATTCCCGTCATAATTCCACGTTCCAGTGCCGGATTCGTCTTAAATGTCGAATTAAACAAGCTTCGGGTGAATGCGACAAGTTCATCCCAGTAACCATCCACAAATGCTTCCTGCATGGGTGTATCATATTCGTCTAACAAAATGATAACTTTTTTTCCATAATATCTATACAGGAAATCTGATAACTGATATAAAGAAGATGTCGCATCCGTCTCTTTTATATTTTCCTCCAACATACGCTCATAATATGCTCTGTCGGCATCTGTAAGCTTTTCACTGTCTTTAATATAACAAAACTTTATATATATGTTTCTTAACACCTCACACATCTTTTGTTTTGTTTTCTCATAATCTCTCTCTTTAATCCGCGCAAATGACAGACTGATGACAGGATAAGTTCCCTGCAGCTCACGGTATTTTTCTTCTTTCCAGATCGCCAGATGTTCAAACAAATCTGACCTGCCGGCATAGTCTATGGAAAAGAACTGCTCCACCATACTCATTGTAAGTGTCTTTCCAAAACGACGCGGACGGGTGATCAAAGTCGCACTGTCTCCGCAATCCCACCATTCTTTAATAAAAGGCGTTTTATCTATATAAAAATAGTTTCCCTGGATGATTGTGGAAAAATCCTGTATACCGATCGCTATATTTCCAGACATTGTGACCTCCCTGCTTTTCAGACTGATATTGTGCGTTCCTTTTTGTTGTGATAAACTAATAATATACCATTTTTGTTTATTATACCATATGTAACCTTTTTACCAGGAGAATTTCGATCTATGAAAAAAGTAAGTGTCATCATCCCATGTTTTAATGCAACAAAATATCTTCCGAAATGCTTTATGTCACTTGTACAGCAGACAATCGGAATTGACCAGATCGAACTGATCTTTGTAGACGATGCATCCACAGATGAGGATGCTACCTGGAACATGCTGCAGGAATTTGAACGCGCCTATCCGGAAAGCATTATGATCTTAAAACTTGAGGAAAATATGCGCCAGGGCGGTGCAAGAAATGTTGCCCTGCAGTATGCAACGGGTGAATATATTGCATTTGTTGACGCTGATGACTTTGTCGCTGAGAATTTTCTGTTGGAAACTTATGAAAAAGCCAAAGAATCGGATGCTGATATCATCCAGTTTGAATATTTTTATTATACAGACCGTCTGGGTGCCGTGGACTCCGGTCGGAACATTACACCGGAAGTAATTGAAATTTCTTCTGTCAGTGACCGAAAAAAATTTCTAATCTCAGAAAAAGTTACCTATGGCTGCTGGAATAAACTTTACCGCCACACTCTGCTGAAAGAGGCTCATACAGCCTACGCAGAACATGTCATTTATGAGGAGCCACTTTTTGTATACCCGCTTTTATATTTTGCAAATAAAATCGTAATCTTAAACGATGCCTACTATTATTACAGACAAAATGATTCTGGAACCATGCGAAATGATATGAGACAGGAAGAAACCCTAAAAATGCATGCCGACGTCCAGCTTGCTGTCTGGAATTTCATGAAAAAAACTCCATTTTTCAAAGAATACTATGATGAAATCAAACTATATTTTCTCCATACCTATCTGTATGAGACACTGTATTTTGCAAAACTCCGGGATTTTAAACCCTCCTATGCTTTCTACAAAGAATTAGAAAAAACGGTGATTACAGAGGTTCCGGATTATGATGAGTCCACTTACAGTGCTCTGATTCCGAAGCAGATGGAGCTGTATCGGATGATCGGGGAGGGGATGACGGAGGTGAAGTTTAAGGAGTATTGGGAGCGGCTGTGAGGCACTCCCTATTATAAAAAAAGCATACCAGATCATCTAACATCTGATATGCCCATCTTTTTTATCTATAACTTCTAATTGCGTCTTTAAAATATTATTTTGTTCTTCTACTTCAAAGTACTTTTCCAGCAAAAAGAAAACATTTGCTATTAAGGGAGTAGATAAGGAATTTAACTGATTAGCCATAAATAATGATCTTGTAATAGTATCCAAAAAAGAATTATTATGATAAGTGTCTGGCAATCGGTAATTTTTGTCCGTTTCTTCTTTGTGAAGCCTTATGAAACCCAAAAATAACTCCCACGTACTCATAAAAGCCAGTTGTTCGTTAATCCTGGATGCAGCGGATAAAGAAAAACCATCATCTGTTTGGATATTTCCGCTTACCAGCCTGACCTTAATGATTGCAGCTGTCATACAGGCACATACTTTATGCCGGTCTAATAAAGTTTTACTTTCACCATTTTTTTTTTGGTATAAAACTCTTAATATGGTCTTTTGATTGAGATATTCTTCATACAATGAATCCGGATTATCGCAAAAACGAAATTGCCTGTACTCATTTTCTAAATGCACCCCTAGTTTTTTGACTACACCATTGTAAAATTCTAAAAAATCTATTTTATTCATTATGCTTTGATCCTTACATCATCTGGCATTTCTATTTTCTTAATGGCCTTTGCGATATCATAATCTCCATTTTCATCATTTCCTGTTCCTTCGATTTCAACAAATTTCAGATTGTCTACATAAAAGCCATATGTCAATTCTATTTTTTTTTCTTTGGATTCACTATATTGTTTCATTGCATATAAATTCCATACTTTACACATTGCAGCTATAGTAAAAATGAAACCAATAACAATCACAATTTCATTTGCCATATTTTCAAGCCTCCGCTCTATTCTCTTTCTCTATATTAATCTTATAGTCATTATATACGACTGCTAACGGTATGGTTACAAAAAAAATTACCAGTAATTTTATCCAAATAGACTTCATAACAACATATAATTCAAGTATTGCAACTATGGATACGATGATTGCAATAATTGCAAACCACACAATAGCAATTGATTCTCTTTTTACCATAGTTGAATACTTTTTATTGTCTGTAAATTGATAAAAATCATACATATTATTACATGCCTGCACCAATATAGTTACATAACATGATTTATAGTCAAACAATGATGCAACTATACTTATGCCAATAGTAAGTGCCAGTACACAAACTTTTAAAAAAGCCTCTCTGGAAGAAAGATATATCACATCTCTTTTCTCTTCCATATTTCTCCTCTTGTTACGTATTTTACCATGTATCACCACGATACCTTCTTGAACTTCAATAGCATTTACAATTGTAACAATATTGTGCATTCTATGCAAGCATTTTCTACTATCTTTGCAGTTGTTAATATGTTTTCCAAACTGTATCTCTTCCATCCGTTATCTCATTATCCAAGTTTATAACTGAACAAGATACATCTGGCTATGCTCGCACCGCTTCCCGCAACATTCTTGCCATATAATCGATCATTTCATCAGTCATACCTGGATACACTCCAATCCAGAAAGTACGTTCCATAATCAAATCTGTCGTTTCCAAAGAACTGCATTTCCGATAGCCAGTCTGCATTTTCCGCATTTCATCAAAGCATGGCTGCTTAATCAAATTACCGGAAAACAGCATTCTTGTCTGCACGCCATGTGATTCCAAGTACTGTACTATATGATTCTTATCAATACCATTTTTACATGTTATCAAAAAACCAAACCATGAAGGTCTTGAGTCCGGGCATGGTTCCGGCAAAATAAACTGATCGGTCAGATCGCACAGCTGGTCTTTCAGCCGTTCAAAATTATGTCTTCTTTTTTCCACAAAAGATGGTAGTTTTTTTAACTGCGCGCATCCAATAGCAGCCTGAAGATCCGTTGCTTTCAGATTATATCCAAAATGGGAATACACATACTTGTGATCATAACCAAGTGGAAGTTCTCCATATTGTTTGTCAAACCGATGTCCGCACAGATTATCCTTACCAGATGGACACATGCAATCACGCCCCCAGTCACGCAAGGAACGGATAATCTTATGTAGCAGCGGATGATCTGTATACACAGCTCCGCCTTCTCCCATCGTCATATGATGAGGCGGATAAAAACTGCTCGTTCCAATATCCCCAATACTACCTGTTTTCTTCCATGTTCCGTTCAGACAATACTCACTTCCCAACGCATCACAATTATCTTCCACCAACCACAAATCATGTGCGTCACAAAATTCCCGAACTGTTTTTAAATCAAACGGATTTCCCAGTGTATGAGCAATCATTACTGCTTTCGTCCTCTCACTCAATGCCTGCTCTAACTGTCTGACATCAATATTATACTGCGGAATCGTCAAATCAAGAAAAACAGGTACTGCACCATACTGTAAATAAGGAGTCACTGTCGTAGGAAACCCTGCTGCAACTGTAATCACTTCATCTCCCCGGTTAATCCTTCTGTCACCCAGCAGCGGAGATGTTAATGTCATAAATGCCAATAGATTTGCAGAAGAACCTGAATTTACCAGGGAACAGAATTTTACGCCTATATATTCCGCCAGTTCCCGTTCAAACTGTTCTGTATAACGTCCGGAAGTCAGCCAGAATTCCAATGCACTATCTACCAGATTCTTCATTTCACTCTCATCATAAACTCTTGATGCATAAGGAATCCTGTCCCCCTCGTGATACTCTTTTTCTTTTAAATGAAACGTTTTGCAGTACTCCCCCACCATGGAAAGAATCTCTTCCCGCGCCTCTGCTTCTGTCTTATGTTCAAACATTGTGTCCACCTCTCATCCTCAAACTTTCCACGGAGCTTGTCCACTGCTCCATAACTTTTCCAAATACTCTCTGTCATGAATATTATCCATAGGCGACCAAAAACCGGTATGCTTATAAGCCGCCATCTGCCCATCGGATGCCAGCCGTTCAAATGGCTCTGTTTCAAGCATGGTTCTCCCATCTCCAAGATAAGAAAACACAGACGGTTCCATGACCATAAATCCGATATTTACCCATGCCTGATCCTCTCTGGCTTTTTCTTTAAATCCTAAAACCTCATTTCCAGATCCATCCAGGCGCAATGCCCCAAATCTTCCTTCCGGCTGCGTTGTGGAAATTGTGACAACCTTTTTGTGTTCTTTATGAAATTCCAACAATTTGTTTATATTTACATCTGAAACACCATCTCCATAAGTCAGAAAAAATGGTTCATTTCCTATATAATCACGCACCTTTAAAATTCTTCCCGACGTCAGCGTCTCAAGTCCTGTATCTACCATCGTCACTTTCCATGGCTCACTGTTTCCTCTTAATACCTGAACTTTCTGATCCTTTAACGAAATTCCCAGTTGACTATTATTCTGATAATAATTTACAAAATACTCCTTTATCATATGCCCCTTATAACCACAGCATATAATAAATTCATAAAAACCATAGTACGCATATTGTCTCATAATATGCCACAAAATTGGTTTTCCACCAATCTCTACCATAGGCTTTGGGCGGAGTCTTGATTCTTCGCTGATCCTTGTTCCCTTGCCACCTGCTAAAATAACAACCTTCATACTTACATCTGCTCTTTCGTCATAAATTCTTTGATCTGTCTCTCCATACAGGCTCTGATATCTCCCTGTTTTTCATAGACTCTCGTCCATTCGATCGTCTTTTCCACAGCCATCCGAATATCCCAATGTGATCTCCATCCTAATTTACTTTTTATCAAAGAACAATCCAATTTCAAAAAAGATGCCTCATGAGGTCCCATTTCGCATGTATTTTTCCAGGACGCTCCCCCCTGCCATATCTCGCAAAAAATTTCTGCCAATTCTCCAACCGTAATACAGTCACTTTCTTCCGGTCCTACATTATAATATCCCTGTTTATCGGCATTTTTTGCCTGCTGCTCCGCAATCATCAGATACGCATACAACGGTTCTAATACATGCTGAAATGGACGGATAGAATAAGGATTACGGATTAAAATCTCATTTCCCTCCATACAGGCACGCACACAGTCCGGAATAATCCTGTTCTTTGCAAAATCGCCTCCTCCTATCACATTTCCAGCCCTTGCTGTTGAAACTGCGATTTTCTGTTCATTCAGAAAAGACTTTTTGTAACTGTGTGTGACAAGTTCTGAACAGGACTTACTGTTTGAATATGGATCATAACCATCCAATACATCCGTTTCCCTGTATCCCCAATCCCACTCTTTATTTTCATATACTTTATCTGTTGTTACATTTAACACCGATTTCACTCCCGGCGTTGTTCTCACACACTCCAACATGTTTACCGTTCCCATTACATTCGTCTCGTATGTATAAACCGGTGTTTCATAACTCTCACGCACAATCGGCTGTGCTGCCAGATGAAACACAATTTCCGGATGAACCTCATCAAAAACAGCTTTTAAATGGTTGAGATCCCGGATATCTCCTTCTATGGAGTTCATCCGCCCTTTTATGCCCGATAACTGAAATAACTTCTGCTCCTCTGCCGGTTTTAATGCATAACCCACCACATTTGCGCCAGCCATCTGTAACATCACACACAGCCAGCTTCCCTTAAATCCGGTATGTCCAGTGACAAGCACCGTCTTACCCTGATAAAACTCCAGACTTTCCATATATTTTACCCTCCATGGTTCATTCACAGCATTGCAAACAGCTTTGTCATAACCTGTATTCTCTTATGTTCCACACACTAGTCTTCCCACACCTTCCATGGTGCATTTCCGGAAACCCACAAGTTTTCCAGCTTTGTTTTATCACGAACAGTCTCTACCGGTGACCAGAATCCGTCGTGGCAATAGGTCTGAACCTTTGTCTCGCCTGCAAAACAGTCCATCATACCAACCGATTCTTTTTTTCCCATGCCCGCCCTTAATTTCATAAAAGCTTCCGGTTCGAGTACCATACAACACGCATCTACCCATGCATCCTGTCTCGTCTGATATTGTCTGATCCCGCGATAATTTCCATCCGAATCAATGGCCAAAATTTCGTTTCGTCCTGTCGGATGCGCTACGGCAAAGGTTGCCAACGCCCCTTGTCCTTTATGATGTTCGAGCAACTTATTTACATCAATATCAGACAGACAATCACCATATGCCACAAATACCGGTTCTCCCTGCGTATATTCACCCGCCTGTAACAACCGTTCCATAACAGATGCATCCTTTCCTGTATCAATAATCGAAACATTCCAATCCTCGGTCTGCTTTCTATGTACCTGAACTTCGTTTGACCTAAGATCCACTGTAATATCGGACTGATAGATATAAAAATTCATAAAATAGTCTTTGATCACATTTCCCTTATATCCGGTACATATTATAAAATCATTGTATCCAAAATATGAAAACTGTTTCATAATATGCCATAACATTGGTCTTCCGCCAATTTCCGCCATGGGTTTCGGCATTTTTTCATCTTCCTCTATAAGGGTACTTGGCAACCCTCCTGCCAATATGATTACTTTCATTTGCGACTCCGTTTTTCTCTTTCAAATTCTATTACTCTTTCGATTCCTTCCTCAAATGACACTTTAGGAAGCCATCCTGTGTCCGCATATAACTTGGATATATCCGCTTCCAAATGCATAATCTGCTTATCCGAATAGGGAATCTTTCCTATAAAAGCTTTTGGATCTTCTTCTAATTTTTCACATAAAATATGAATATATTCCTTTAATGGGCGTGCTTCTCCACTTCCGATTGGATAAATCTCTCCGCTTTCTCCCTTTTGGGCAAGCAAAAACATCGCTTCTGCTATATCATCCATATATACAAAATCCCATATCTGCTCTCCTTTTGAAAATGCTAACGGTTTTTTCTCTATGCTGTTGATTATATTTGAAATAAGCATTGAATCAGGATTGTCAAATTTTCCATACCCACTTAAAATCCTGGTCCATATATGCCTAATATGATACCTTTCACATAGCATTTTCGTTGTATAGCAAGCACATAATTTCATGACGCCATAAGCAGTTTCTGGTCTACACAAAGTATTTGCACTGAGTGCTTCCTCACACCTTCCATATTCCGCCTGACTTCCTGCTCCAATAAAAGTATGACACCCCATTTTATGCGCAGCCTCAACCGCATAGCATGAATAAATTACATTTTTATTTTGCTCATCAATATTGTTACGCATTGCGCGTTGTGTGTTTGCCCATCCCAGATGAAAAAAAACATCATATCCTGTCTCTTTTGGGCAATAGTCCTTTAATTCCTCTAAAGAACAATATTCTATTTTCAACAATTTATGTTTCGGCAAATTGTTTTTTCTTTTTGAATCTTTCCTCTGAAATACAACAACCTCCACATTTTCGGAAATTAATTTTTGTATAAGGGCAATACCTACTCCCCCGCTTCCACCTGTTATTACAGCTTTTCTTATCTTATATTCATTCATTTATATTCCTATTCCCTATACACAATTTTTTCAAATTCATCTCTTGGCAAAAATGGAGCCATGTCATCTAAAGATGGCGAAACAATTTTCCCATCTGGAAGAATCTTTGATGATGATTTCGGTTCAAATTTCTGTCTGCTGTCTACAAAAACTTCACAAATGACAGGATCTCCGGTATTTAAAACATCAGATATTACTTTGTCGCACTCCTTCTCACTTTCAATTTTATAATAATCCAGATGAAATGCTTTTGCTATATACTGAAAATCCGGAAACCCTACTCCGCTACTCTCATCTATTCCAATATATGGCTCTTTAAAAAGATTTTGCTGTGTTTGTCTGATCGAGTGATACCCATGATTGTTGAGCAATATTATTTTAACGTTAAGGTGATTATGGGCTATCGTCGCCAGTTCCTGGATATTCATCATTATACTGCCGTCTCCATCTATGCAGATCACTCTGTCCGAGTTATCTGACACTGCAACGCCCAATGCCGCCGGCAATCCGTATCCCATCGCTGCACAGCCTGAATTTGTAAACATTCTTTGCCCTTGTTTTATCTTTCCGGCCTGAAATGTAATTACACACGCACTTCCATTTCCACAGATAATCCTGTCCCTTTCATTTAATGCATCAAATAACCTGTCAATAAAAACATATGGGTTAATAATTGCATCTCCACCGTTAAAATACTCCGGTAATGCTGCCGGATATTTCTTCAACAGATCTTTACACCATTTTCGCCACTTATCATGATTTTCATTCGGAATATATTCAATGCTGTTGCACAATTGTAATAACTTTTTCACATCTGAATGAATTGTCATATCCGGTTTGATCGTTGGTTTGATCAATTCATTTTTATCTATATCTACAAGTATTTTATAGGCTTTTTTTGCAAAATCAAAATGGTTATAACCGATCATCCGCAAATTTAACCTACATCCAAGACTCAACAGCAAATCGCAATTTTGCACTGCAAAATTACCAGAACGTGTTCCTAATGTACCCGGCATTCCAACAAAGTATGGACTATCAAACGCAAGTTCGTCATTTGAATTCCAAGCTGTAACAACCGGAATTTTCAATTTTTGTACCAATTCCAGGAATTCATTTTCCGCATCCCCTAGTCTGATTCCTGCCCCCGCTAATATCAGCGGCGCTTTTGCTTCTTTTATTTTCGCAAATATCTCTTTGACCGTTTCTTTATCTGGATCAGGAATATCCCATATTTTTTCGCTCTCTGGATCAAAATGTCTTAACTGCTCCGTATCGACCACAGCCCCCTGTACATCCAATGGGATATCAAGCCAAACCGGACCTTTCCGCCCAGTTACTGCATAATGCAGCGCCTTTTCCATATGATACGCTATTTCATTCGGCTCCATTACCACAGCCGCATATTTTGTCATGTTCTGAACCGTATGAACAATATCAAATTCCTGATCGCCCAACTGTCTCAACTTTACATCCGGGCAGGAATAAATCGTCACTTCTTTTTTTACCTGTCCTGATATCACAAACATTGGTATGGAATCGAGCCATCCCCCCATCACCCCGGTGATAGCATTCGTTCCTCCCGGTCCACTAGTCACACATACTGCTGCAATTTTTCCGGTCATTCTTGCGTATGCTTCAGCAGCAATCGCACATCCCTGTTCATGATGATTAAAAATGCATCTTATTCCCTCCTGATGCCCTATTGCATCATCTAAATGCATAGCACCTCCACCAGTCACCATAAAACAATCAACAATACCGTGCTTTACGAAAAATTCTGAAATATATTTTGAAACTTTTATTTTCATGATTTCACTCTCATTTCTTCTCCAAAAAATCTAATAAATATGTCACAGCATCAACAATCTCATTTACTTTAACATCGTTTACAATTCGTAATTTCATATCATCATACATCAATACTGCTGTGATCTGTCGGCTGGTTTGTTTCTTGTCTTTGTGAATTGCATCTACGATGTTATCGATATTTAACTCAATATTCTCTATATCTATGTTTATGATACGACCAAGAACATTTTCTATTCTCAGCACATCTTCCTTTTCCAGCCATTTTCTTTCCAATGAAATCCGGTTTGCCACAATAGTGCCCATCGCCACCGCTGTTCCATGTGGAATTTTATAATGACTGACCGTCTCGAACGCATGTCCAAACGTATGTGCAAAATTCAGATGTACCCGAACACCCTTGTCAAATTCATCTTCCTCAATAAAATCTTTCTTAAATTCCAGCGAAGATTTTACAAATTCGCATAATTTTGCATCGTTTCGCTGTAACAGGTATGATATATTTTGTTCCATCCTCTCAATTCCACTACGGCCAAACATAATATTAAATTTTACAACTTCCCCCAATCCGCTTTGAAAATCTCTCTCCTCTAACGTTTTGAAAAAAGGTGTACAAATATTAATCTGATCCGGCGGATAAAAAGTTCCCAGAAGATTTTTATATCCTTTATAATTTAAAGATGTCTTTCCACCAATACAGCTATCACACGCAGCCAGTAAAGTCGTCGGATAAAACTCCCACTTTATTCCTCTGTAAAGAAGATTTGCCACGACCCCTGTCACATCCTGAACAATACCTCCTCCAAAAGAAATCAGTCTCGCATTTCTTTTGGCCGGTATATTCGTCATCCTCTCACAAATTTCCAATACGGTATCCATTGTTTTATTTTCTTCGAGTGCTTCTAAAATATAACACTGCTCCGGTGCAATCCGCCCAAACAACTTTTCTCCATACAATCTCACCAAATTCTGGTCAATCACAACAAATGTCTTATCATCTATTTCCAGATGTTCTATTACTGAAAAATCTTCAAAAATATTTACCTGGTACTGTTTCGTACTCGACTTAATGGTCATCTTTCTGCATATCCTCCGTCCACTGTTATTTTCTGCCCTGTTAAATATGTATTATCATCACTGCATAAAAAGTAAACAACCTGTGCTATCTCTTTCGGTTCTGCCATTCTTCCCATAGGTATCTCATCAGATATTTTCTTTATTTCTTCTGCAGTATTATTTTTCTTTGTCAATTCCGTCAAAGTAAATCCCGGACATACGGTATTTACTAAAATGTTATACTTTGCAAGTTCTACTGCCAGTGTATTTGTCACTCCATGAATTCCATTTTTGGTAGCACTGTAAACACACCGTCCCTCTTTCGAGACAACTCCCCAAATAGATCCAATATTAACAATCCGTCCATATTGTGCCTGTTTCATATTTCCCACAAACCCTCTGAGTAACTTTATAGGTGCTGTCAGATTAATGGCAATCATTTGGTCGATCTCGATGTCTTTTACGTTTTCGATCTCATTTATATCATTAATTCCTGCATTATTTATAATGACATCGTATGTAACATCCTGATGTGATTGTATAAACTTTTCAATACTTTTTTCATCAGAAAGATCTAATTCCTGGTGACTTGGAGCACTTACCTCATACCCATGTACTTTAAATATCTCAGCAATTGCCGCACCTATCCCCCGGGATGCCCCCGTAACTAACACCTTTCGCATTTTCATTTCCCTCTTTCACACTGATTCTTTTTATCTATGATATATTTTGATTCAGTCAACGGATATATCTCAATGTCTTTTTGGAACTCTGTCAGAAAAATCCGGGCATATTCATTAAAATAATCTGCCATATCCCTTACAAAATCATATTCCATATCTTTTTCGGCATAATTTTCATCACAATTAGAATATCCATCAAATCCAGCCAGCGTTACTTTTTGGGAATCCAGCACAATCAATGCTTTTAGAATCATTCTTAACGAATGATCACAAACCTTCGCATCAGGATCCATCAGCCGGCTAAAATTTAATCGGAATTGAAATGCTTTTGGGGAAATTGCCGCCACATTTGATGTTGCGATCACTTTATAGTGTTTCCGACTCAATGACGTTGCCATCTGTACATAACGCTTCGCATTGCTTACAAAGATATAATCCGGTTCTATTTCATTTGGAATATAATTAACAGAAATTACAACTGGTTCTGACTCCCTGATATATTTTTGTATTTTATCCTTTTCCTGTTTAACTGAGATTCCCGGTCCTACTAATAATATTTCTTTTCCTGCTAACTGACTTTTTAATCTCCTGATATCATCCTGATCATTAATTTCCTGATTCTGATATTCCACATATAATTTTTCTATGTAATCCTGATCATATAAAAGCTTTTTTTCGCCCTGTAATTCTTTCAGTATTTCATTTACAGATTTAATGGAAAGCGTGCGCTTGTCCATCAGATACTTTACATAGCTCGGATGGCAATCATTCGAAGCAGCAATATAGAAAAACATATTATATCCCCATGTAGCACCCGTATAAAATTGCGAAATATTTGCATCAATCGCTTCTAGCATCTGGCTGGTATCATATTTTTTCCCATATGTATGATTCATGTGCATTGCTATCAGTTCAACCGGTGCATTACCTGCACTTTTTCCCATTCCATAGAGCGTTCCGTCAACAAGAATCATACGATCCGTCTTTTTTGCAAGCATGGCAATGCAATTCGCATATCCCATCTGAAAATTATTATGTCCATGATAACCCAAACCTATCTGTGCATCTAAGTTTGTATTTAACAATTCAAAATAATGTGACAGATTATCCTGATGCATTAAACCATAGGTATCAACCATTGATACTGCATACGGCTTTACTTTATTTGCCAAAGAAATAAGATCCAGCATTTCTTCATCACTATAACTTGTAACAGAGACTAACTGTGCAAAAACCTTATATCCTTTGTCTTTTAATCCCTGACAAAACTGCATTGCTTCACGACGGAGATGTTTTTTAAATATCACACGGATTCCATCCAACCAGGAATCCTCACAATCCTGTACATGTTCTAATCCACATGTTCCATAATCGATCATCCCTACTATCATACTGTTTTTCCGGTCAAGATTTCCATATATCTTTCTCACTGCATCTGTATCCGGCATGATACTTCTGTCTTTATCATACATTCTTCTCTCATCCAGGAAACCAATCTCAACAATATCTATATCTGCCTCTACCAACCGTTCAAACACACTTACGATATTATTATGTCCAAATTTCCAGTCGTTTACATATCCACCATCCCGTAGTGTGCAATCCAATAATTTCAATTCGCCCATCTTATATCGGTTTCCTCTCATTTTCAAGAAGTTCATTGTTATAATTGATCATCTCAATTGCTTCGTATTTTATAAGCATTAATATTTGTACCTGCTCTTTATCACTTAATCTAAGCTCATCCATTCCCTTTTCACTAATTTTTACAAACTCCTCCACTACATCTTCAAATATTTCCTTTTTATAGTCCTGTCGACGAGCTAATTTCAATAAATATGCCAGCTTATGAATTGCCATTCTTAATCCTATCTGCGTTCCGCTTTGATTATCTTTCATAAAAAGCTCTAAAAATTCAACCTGTCCCTGAAATTGTTCAAAACGACTTTCATATGTTGCATAGAATACCAATTTATTAACCTTATCTATCAGTGTTCCTTCTTCCACAAGTCCCATTTTTTCATACATTGTAATTTCTTCTTCAAGGACATTATCATTTTCAATAACCAATGTCACTGGTTCCCTCATGCAGTCCCCGGCCATACTTAAAGCTGCACACCACCATTCATGCGGATAATTCTGATAAAAAACATTATCCTTATACTTGTCATATTTTAAAACATTTTGTTCTAAAAATATCTCCCTGTTTACAATTAATCCTGACAAATAATTTTGCTGCAGAAAAACCTTTGAAAACGCATCTACACCTTTTTCCCCGTATGCTTTTTCTAATGCAGCATATTCTCCTGTTGTTTTTGCACGCACCTGACTTAATTGCGGGTTTTTCTTCAATAGATACAAATAGTGCCCTAATGCATCAATGTTAAGATCATCCTCATCTGAAATGAGTAATACAAACTTACCTCTGGAATTTCTTATAACATTATACCAGTTTTCATGCGGTTTTAATTCCTGATCTATATTAAAATATCTTAATCTCGCATCTTCAATTTGACTTACCCTTTGATATTCTTCCTGATATAATGCATTTCCATTTTTTGAAACCACAATCTCAATTTCTGCATCATACGGCATTTCCATCAAATTTTTTAATCGCTTTAATAATATATTTCCTCTGTTATGTGTGGGAATTCCAATTGTCAGTATAATATGATTGGTATTTCTTCCTTCCGCAGTAATTCTGTACTGATGTTCTTTCTCTATTAATTGGCTTAATTCTTTCAGTCTTTGGTTATTTTCCGTAAACACCTGTCTTGGAAGATATACGTCAGTATGGGTATGAAAAAAAATTTGAAAATCCTCCGCACTTTCAAATATCTTTACTTTTTGCATTGCCACGGCAAACTCCGGTATTTTCCAGAAAGAATCAGCACGTTTGCTATCCGTGGTAATCAGATAAACACTTTTTTCCCTTGCTGCAGATATGAAGTCCGTAATTTTTCTGTAATCCCAGTCGAATTCCGCTACCACACTGCTGAATTCGTCCTTCATAAATGTTTCTTTTGGATTTAATCCATAACACGCCTCTACATCATAAATCCCTAGAAACGATTTTAATTCACGATCAAAAATATAATATTTTCCCTCTAGATATGGAAAAAAATCCAGGATACACTCTTCATATTTACATTGAATTCTAGAAATATTGCTTTGATAATTTTTATAAAATTCATCCGCATTAGGGTTTATATAACACTCATATAAAGTCTGCAAGATCCATTCTTTTTCATATCCCTTTTGATATGCCAATATAAATGCTTCCAGTGCTTCGCCATACCTGCCCGCTTCAAACTTTAGACATGCGTATTCTAATAACTCTTTCTCGTTCATATTAAGATTTTCACCTTTCCAAATACGTTCATCTATATGCCCGTTCTTTTTTCTGACTTAATCCTTTATAACTATGTGCTTCAATACACTTTATATTATCCCGTATTCTGTATCCTTTTCACCTGATGTCATCTGCATACATCTTCTTACAACAGCCTGTATCTATTGTATTAAAATATGGATCATCCTGTGTCTCTTTTTATCCCACAAAAAAAATTTATGTTTTATTGCCAAAAAGAGACCAGTTTATACACTGATCTCTTTCTTATATTTCTTATTTCAGCATCTCCAACACATATTTTGCATCATTATTATACTGTGCCAAAATACTCTGCGATGCATTTACCAGAATTTTATTTGTGGAATAAAGTACCAGTTCCATATTCATATTGGTATCCCGTCTACTTGACTCTGCTCTCTGTGTATTTTCTGATGTGTTATCCGTTCCACGCAATGCATGTTCCAACTGTTCCTGTTGTCCACCAAAAGTATCACGCCATAACGCAGCCTGTTCAATAGCATTCTGTACCGTAGCTATAGATTCTGTGGCTTTTGCATGAGAAGATACATCAACCTTATCTATCCCAAGGCTCTCCTTACTTGCATTGACAAACTTAATCTTTACGCTCTGACCGTTCAAACTTCCAGCCTGAATCATATAATATCCAGGTCTCGCCTGTGGTGTTCCATCCGCAAGTATATATTGCTGATTAAAATTCGTCGTATATGCAATACGATCTACTTCCTGGTTCAGCTGATCAATCTCTTTTTGAATCGCATCACGATCCTCATCCGTATTGATATCATTAGCTGCCTGCGTTGTTAATTCTACCATACGATCCAACACTTCCTGTGTCTCCTGTAATGCTGCATCTGCTGTCTGCAACATACTGATTCCATCCTGCGAATTTCTGGATGCTTTGTTAAGACCTCTGGTCTGATGACGCATGGTTTCTGATATCTGCAACCCTGCTGCATCATCATTCGCTCCAAGCAATTTATAACCTGTCGCCAGCTTCTTTGAAGACTTCTCCATCTTCTTCACGTTGCATCGTAACTGTCTGCTCTCACAGATCGATGCCATATTATGATTAACTACCATGTTATCCTACCTCTTCCCTGAGAATTTATGCTATACTACTATAAATTATATCGAACATTTTCACCGGTTTCTTTAGAAAATTAACATATCATTTTTATTTTATTTTAAATTTATATTTCTTTCCTCTATTCTTCAACCACCTGTTTTACCACCTTGATTACTTCCTCCTGCTGTTCCTCCGTAAGTCGTGGAAAGACAGGCAGGCTGATGATATGTGAATACACTTCTTCTGCTACCGGACAATGCACTCCTTTATATCCATGTTCCTGATAATATGGATGTTCATATACCGGAATATAATGTACATTGACACCAATTCCTCTTTCTCTGAGTTTTTCAAAAACTTCTTTCCTGTCTCGATTTTTTACCTGGATGATATAAAGATGCCACCCGCTGTTAGTATCCGGCATCTGATAAGGTGTCACGATATTCCGGCAATCTGCAAAGGCTTCATTGTAACGTGCTACGATGGTCCTTCTTCTTGCCAGAAAATAATCTAATTTTTTCATCTGGCTGCAGCCTAATGCACATTGTATATCTGTCATGCGATAATTATAACCAAGATCTAACTGCTGATAAAACCACGGTCCCTCATTACGTGTCATCAGACTGGTGTCTCTAGTAATACCATGGCTGCGGAATAAGACAAGTTTTTTATACAATTCTTCACTATTGGTAACGATCATGCCGCCCTCACCGGTTGTAATCGGTTTTACCGGATGAAAACTAAATGTCGTCATATCTGAAAGACCACCAATCTTTTTCCCTTTGTATTCAGAACCAAGTGCATGAGCCGCATCTTCGATCACTATCAGATTATGTTCTTTCGCAATTTCATGAATGGCATCCATATCGCATGGCTGACCTGCCAGATGCACCGGTATAATGGCCTTTGTCCGTGGCGTAATCTTGCGTTTGATATCCTCCGGATCAATATTGTATGTTTTAGGATCAATATCTGCAAAAACAGGTGTTCCACCGCAGTAGAGCACACAGTTTGAAGATGCTGCAAATGTGATCGGAGTAGTAATGACTTCATCGCCCTCTCCGATTTCTGCTGCATGACATGCCGCATGAAGTGCTGCAGTATCATTGGAAATAGCGACCGCATACTTTGCCCCCACATAATCTGCCACTGCCTTCTCAAACTCAGCAATCTTCGGACCTGTTGTCAGATAATCCGACTTTAACACATCCACAACTGCCTGAATATCATCCTCTTCAATTGTCTGTCTTCCATATGGTATCATAATAATTATCACCCTTTCATCATCTATTTATGTATATCGTCACATTCGTTCAAATTTCCGCAGATCAGAAAATCAGCAATCCGTTCTGCGCCTCTTCCATCTACAAGTGCCTCCATACAGGCGGCCTGCCTTTTTCGCAGCTTTTCCTGTCCCGCCAGTTCTGTAAGTCGCATGCAGATAATTCTTTCTATGTTTTCTTCTTCCCTTGCATCCCCCACATAGCACACAGCTCCGTAATTATCCATACTGGCTGCAAATTCCATCTGGTTATCTGCAAAAGAAAAACATATCGTCGGTATTCCGCAGGCACACAGTTCCAATAACGTTGTACCGCTTGCCGAAACCGCAAGTTCACAGGTGCGCATATAATCACTCATATTAGAAATATTTTTATGAATACAGATCCTCTTATTACTCTCTGAAAGCCTGCGCAATTCTGCTTCATGACTGTTCATATTTCCAACAATTGCATGAAATCTGTACCCTTGAAATACATCCTTATCCAAACACTCCTGTAACAGCCTGCCGGCAATATTATAAGTATCAGTCCCCCCAGTTGTAATCAGAATGCTTTTTTCTCTCTGTTCCCCATGTGATTTTAAAAATTCTTTCCGCAGAGGTGCATATCTAAACCCACGCAAATAAACTGGCGTATTTTGCTTTGACTCTTCTTTATTCAATGAATTTTCCGCTCTGACCGGAATATATTGTAACACTGCTGCCACCGGATATATCTGCATTCTCATATCATCAATATAAAGTACCGGAATTCTGTCATTCAATTTTCCAAGATAATCTGGAGTTGCCTGATACGAGTCTGCTACCAGATATGTAACTTTTTTCCCCTGCCTGTCTAAATCATCAAGCTGTCTCTCTAAAAACGGAAGTTCTTTCTCAAGATCATCCCATTGGCTTCCTAAGATCCGGTAAGAAAATCCTGCCTGCCTGAGCCGTTCGGTCTCTTTGTCTTCTGCAAGCCAGAATTCACATTCCACGCCTTTTTCCCGACAGGCTTCTGCAATTGTCATACAGCGCATCAGATGTCCCGTCGCTACCGTCTCATTAGCATCTGCTCGAAATATGATCATCTCTGCTCCACTTCCAGCTGCCCAATTGGTTCCCCAAAACGGTATGCCTTCTTCGCCGGTTTGCCAAGCAATGCTTTATAATATTTCGGCTTGATTCCGATTGCCGGTCGAATACTTCTTACATTCTCTTCCGTAAACAACTCTCCTTCTGCAATCGGTTTTACTGCTACAAGTGAGCGTCTGTATTTTAAACTGCCCTTCTCATGCTCGTTCAGTTCGTAAGTCGGTCTACCCTTGATAAGGCAGGCATTGCGGACCTCCTGTACCATATGGGCAAAATCTTTCATTTCCATTGAAAACGCTGCATCCGGATTCTCAATCTCATGACTTAAGCACACATGTTTTTCAATTACCTGCGCACCAAGAGAAACTGCCACCACGTCTGCAAGGGAACCCATGGAATGATCAGATAGACCAACCGGTACGCCAAACCTTTCCTTCATATCCGGAATTACAGACACATTCATATCCTCATACTGTGCAGGGTACTGGCTGCAACATTTTAACAATACGACTTGTTCATTTCCCTGTCGCCTGCATGCTGCAAGTGCTTCCGCAATTTCTTCCTCCGATGCCATACCACAGGACATGATCATCGGTTTTCCCTTGCCCGCCGTATATTCGATCAACGGAATATCTACCAGTTCAAACGAGGCAATCTTATAAAATTCAATTCCAATCCCCTCCAGAAAATCTACCGCAGTGCGGTCAAACGGTGTGGACAGGAAATCTACACCTACTTCTTCGCATTTATCCTTTAACTGCTGCTGCCATTCCCACGGAGTATAAGCTTCCTGATATAGCTGATAGTAATTATATCCGTCCCATAACCCGCCCTTGATCCGGTATGGTTCGTCGTCACAGTCAATCGTGAGCGTGTCCGCTGTATAAGTCTGGATCTTTACACAATCAGCACCAGCTTTTGCAGCTTCCTCAATAATCTTAAATGCATTTTCAATCTTTCCGGCATGGTTTGCAGACATCTCCGCAATAACATAAACGCCGGATTTCATTTTTTCATATAAATTCATAGCCGCTCCTTTATGCATTTATTCACTTTTCTGAATATAATATCGGCATTTTTTTCAAATCATTCACTGCTTACATTTTTTCACTAACCCTCAAGAAATCTCTTTCTCCATTTAACAACTTCAGAATATTATAAAATGCCTGCTGTCCTGTTGCCAACCTATTTACACTCTCATAAAATACACCCGAATAGTTTGCATTGATTTTCTTTAAACTTATCGCTGATGTAAGCTTTGTTTCAAACGGAACGAAGACCACTTTTTGTTTAAACGGCAACCTATCAAATCGTTCTGCCAGTTCTTCACTATCCGTCTGCATTTCAACAAACAACCTTTTCTCATTCATCCGTTGTTTTCTTTCATACCATTTTTGTTCTGCCTCTTCAAAAGATTTATAGTGATTGAAATGAAGCTCTATGTCACCAAGTAATGCCACTGGATATTCTCTTTTTAAATTTGACTCATACTCATTTTTATAATATTTTACTTTTTCATTCATATAAACATCATAATTTTCTAACAGTCTGATGTAATCTGCTTGTGGAATAAACATATTAATAAATGGGGACAAAAATTCTGCTTTCAGCGAATGATAAGTAAAACCACCCCAACAATGATTTGATATGATGCTTACCTTTCTGTTAACAAACTGCACATATTCTTCCATATCAAACATTGGCAACGAAAATACCATTATCGAAAAAATTCTGTCCGCTTCTATTCCGATACTTACCAATAATGCCTTCATTTGTGCAAAATTCTATTCCTGACCTGCAATCAGCAGATAATCCCACTCCTGTTGCAAAATATTTTCGATGGTAGTCACTGGATACCCGTCTACATACTCCGCATAGATATCCTGCATTCCGATTCCAATAACTTTTATCTTTCCAAGCAATTCCTGAATTCTTATATGATTTAACGCACTCTCGTATGTTGCACCTGCATAAATAATTGCAATCTTATACATTTTTTCTCTCCTCGAACATTGTATATTTTCTTCACTGCTTTACAGAAACCCGCTTACTGTATGCAAATGGCAGCTTCTTTCCTTTTACCCTGTCATAGAATGCCTGCAGTTTCTGTGCACCGTCATTATCTCCCGCTGCTTCACACCATGGGATGACTTTTCGAAGCACTGTCGCCTTATCATAGCTTCCGTGCAAAATCATTAAAAGAAGTGTCTCCGCAGAAATTCTTCCTTCCACCACTGCATCCTTTAACTCTGAATAAGCCGCACTCTCCATTTCGCACTCTACCCGGCGCAAAAGAAATCTTACGGTCATGTATTTCTGGTAGGCTGCCTCATAGCCACCTGTCTTATCAAAAAAGTGTTCTTTTATACCACACTCCTGCTCTTTTTCATAGATTTCACACATTACACCATACAGTTCTAACGCAGAGTTTTTCATCTGGTTTTTGTGATACAACTCTATGATCTTTCCAGCATCTTCCCAATTCCCCACATCAATTAGTCTGCGCACCTCATCTGCCAGCGCCTCGCTTAGATTCTCCCATTCCTCCTCATAGACGAATGAAAATCCATCCTCCTCCGTAAAAAAATCCGGATACGTTTCAAGTGCAATTTTTCGATTCTCATCATAATGATTCAACTTTGCAAAACTGCTGTCGTGAATCACCCACGGTGTCTTCTGATAAGGGACCAAGATATGATATCCTGCTTTACGCATCTCAAAGGACTGCGATACATCATAAAAATCAAAGTTCACAAATAAATCTTCCCGCCATGCCACATCATACTGTGTCGCGATCAAAAGTCCGTCCACCGCATCCACCGGACAGTCTGCCTGCTGTGCCGGGTCGCAGATGAGCTGATATGCAAAATCCGGCTCCCTGCAATCCACAGTGCCCTCGTTCCACGCAAGGTAGGCAACTCCGGTTTTTGGCATCCCGCATCCGCCGACCATTCCAATCATGCCGACATCCGGTGCACTGCGAAACCGCTCTAACAGATAAAAAATAAATTTCGGTTCTTTGATAAACACATCATGATGCAGATATACTTTATATTTCGCGTCGCTGCTCTGCATCCCGGCATTGTATCCTGCACACATCGACGGTGCACCCTCAATGCCGATGACATCCCGTTCAAATCCTTCCGGCAAAAATAGTCTATCTATGTAGTAGCAGCACTCATTAAAATATAATTGATTGTTTGTGCATATGATAAATGCAATTTTGTTTTCATTCATGTATTCTTCTCCAGGTATGTCCATATAAAATTGTTTCTTGCCATTTTCTCTTTCTTATAATATCCTTAATCATATATCTGTAACTTTTTAATGGCAGGGGGACAGTTTATCTATGGAAAAACTAATTATTTTTTACCAATCCTTTTATGAAAACTTATTAAAAGAGTCTATTCGCGATGATATCGAAATTCTCGCATGGATTCCCTGTGATACCATACCTGCTGTCGCAGACTATATCCAGACTCATTTTTCACTTTTTCAGACAACTAATCTGACCATCTGTCTCATGACTTCAAAATTTCAGATACAAGCTGTCATCCGGCAGTTTTTATCCATTTTAGGTATTGATTCTTCGCAGATATTGGACATTTATCAGCTCTATCTGCACAAACTTCCGATTAAACAATATCAACAGATTATCAGGAGTTGTACTGCTCCTCTGGATGGCATGATTTTCGGCATTTCACACGGTCAAGCAGGTATTCTTGAAGAATTACTGCCAGGCAATGTCCTAAATTTTTGTTCCAGTTCGCAGGATATTTATTTTAACACTAAAATTTTATCCGCTCTTACTGAAGAATCATATAATGCTATCTGTCATACAAAGTATATCATTTTCGATATGTTTGACTATACCTATTTCAATTTTGACACTATTTTAACGAACGAATTTCAAAATTATCTCACTGCAAATGGTTTCTTCTGTGAAAATCGCCACGACTATCACCACTCGCAAAGTGTTGACGACATCAAGCACTGCCTGACAGAGATTTTTGCACTCCGTTCTGATACTTCTGCGTTCCAGCGCTTTCTTACTCTTTTTCCGCAGATACACTGCCCGGATGTTCGGGAATACCACAATGAATACCGAAAACTGATGCGCCCTGACACCACCCTTCACCAGGATGCAATTGCTGCGTATTTATCTCCATCCACTCCCGTTTTTTCATCCATTCAACGGCATGTGTATGAACCAACCATCCAGTTTCAGATTGCAAATTTTGCAGAGTTTCTCCACCTGGTATACTGCATCAATCCTAATATCAAGGTCATTGGTGTTCTGCTGCCAAAATATTATGTTGTAGAGGAAACAGAACAGACTGTAAATCAGCTTTGGAAACCTCACTTTGAAAACATTGTCTCTTCATTTCAGGAAAACTACGCAAACTTTATGTTTTGCGATTTGAAAAATTTGACGGATATTTCGCATAATCCAGATTTCTATCAGGATTTGACTCATTTAAACTTTGAAGGTGCACGCCATCTGACAAACTATATTGTATCCGCCATCTCAGAACACTCATGAGGGTAACAGCCGCTTTTCAAATGATTTATTCAGACAGAATTCCGTTCCAAACCCCTCCTTAAACCTCGACAATCCAAAGTTTAAGTATCTTCCCTGATTCTCGGTACAGATTCCAAAGGTAAACAGTTCAAGCTGTTTTTCGACCGCACATTCTATCAGATGGTAAATTAGAAAATCCATCGGAAAAAGCTTCTGGTACTGTTCATCTGAGGACAGATACTGTGTGTGCATAATTCTGCCATCAAAAAGGAATACCATGCTTCCGGCAATCATTTTCTTCTCCAGAAAAACGCCATAGAACTCTATTTCCTGTACAAATCTGTTATATTTTAAGTCAATCAAATCCTCATAGGAATGTACACTTTTTAGCCCAAGTTTGTTCAGGTTTATTTGCAGGACATCATAAAATTGCATAACTTGCTCTTTTGTTTCAAGTTTTTCAAATATAAGATTGTTTTTTAATGCATATCTGTAATCACGCCTTTTCCCCGCTGAAAACTGTGAAAGAATATTTTCCCGATAGCGGTTAAGGTGCATATAATAATTCAACTCGGTATATTGTTCATACCCCTTCTGATATAGGAAATAATCCAACAAATCCGTATTTTCCCGTTCAAAAACCGCCGGTGTCATTTTCAGATAAATCTTATCATATTGCTTCTCCCTCAGATAATTTTCCATACAGTCCATAAGTTCATTGATACTTGTAGCATTATATATCTGCTTTCCAATTACAATCCCACCAAACGTTGTTCCCCTATGTGAGAAAAACACTTTTTTTCCATCTTCTATCCATTCGCACCCTAAAACGCAGGCAGTCAGCGTATTTCCCTTATAAATCATCAGAGAACAATCTTTAAATCTATTCTTTGGATGATAATTAATAAATTTTCTTGTCTGCAGAAATGTTCCATTCATGCTTTTCTTTTTTACAAAAGAATCCCAGTTTTCTTCCTGTTCTTCTGTATAACATTTTATTGAAAATTTCGTAGAAAAAACATTTTTATAATTTTCTTTAACAGAATCCATTTTTCACCCACTTTTGTGCCACTTCGTAATCATTTTGCGTGTCAATCTCCCGTGTTCTTAACAACATAAAAGGTATCGGAAGATGCGGTTCTATTAATTGAAAAACATGCCCCGACCCGTCACGCAATCTTTCACTCTTTACCTGTGCTACTCCATTCCACTCATAATTTCCATTATTTTTTTCAAAAGCACGAACATATTCCGTACCTTCCTGTATATAAGTCTGAAGCATCCAAGGATCATCTGACTCTGTCACAACGCCCCCCACAAACTCGCCCTGACATGCCAATATTTTTTTCATATCTTCAGGATGGACAATCAAATCTCCATCCAGCGACAGCACATATTCATTTGCATATTTTGCTGCAAGCGCAACACTTGCACCTGTCCCAGTATTCTGATACTCATGATTAAATACAAATGTCACATCACTTCTACACTTTAACACTGCTTCTATCATAGAAGATGCCTGATATCCTACTACAATACGAACATCTTTTTCTTCCTGTAGTTGTTCTAGATGTCTCACAATCAACGTTTTTCCATCCACTTCCAATAATGCCTTCGTTGTTCCCAATCCAAGGCGGTTACCCATTCCAGCACAACTTATTATCACAGTCCTTGATAATGTCATTTTTTCTTCCTGCAATAATCGTTCCAGAAATTCTACCAATTTTTTTTCTTCATAAATTGCATAATCGACAGTTGAAAGTATCTCAGGCATAACTTCTTTTATTCCGCCATATCCAATTCTAATATCTGCCTTTTCCATCATTGCAATGTCAGATTCAGAATTGCCGATTGCAACAACCGTTTTTTCCCGATTTTTGTCTATGCAATCTCGCTTAAAATAACAGCGTTGTGCATTATCGTTGATAAACTCCAATATACCACAATTTTTTTCACCGCTTTTATCTTGCACTATTGCATCCAAATTAAATACGAAAATATACTCTCTCATACCTTTTCTCCCACTGTTCATTTTACCGTAAATCTCTCTTTAAGTTAATAATTACTTCCTCTAGAAATTCAACCCAGCATAAGCCCCAAAGCCACCAATAATTTCAATTTTTTCAGAATACACGTCTTTTTCCCTGCATTTTCCAAATATTTTTCTTACAGGTCACTATCGTTGCAGAATAAAATAATATTGTGTTGTTTCCTTGCGATTATTCAACCCCTTTTCCTGAAACAAAAAACCTTCTTGCTCAATCTGAAAACCTTTCTGCAATAATTCTTTTTCAAAGAAATGAACCAGTTCGTCTCTTGTCCGATAAATTGCACTATAATTATCATTTAAATCTTCTGAGAAAAAATCTTTTAGCGTAAGACGCTCCCCCACTCCAATAGGCTCCCGGATGCAAATTCTTGTTTGCTCCATACATTGATGTTCCAACTGTTCAAGAAAAATATCCATATCTTCATCATTTATGTACATTAATATTCCCATCAGCAAAATCGTATTATAATTTTGCTTTTTATTTTCCGACAAAACTCTCTCTATTTCTGTCACTGCACTTTCATAGAAGAAATAATTTGATTTTCCACTTCTGCTTTTCGCAATTTTTATCAAGTCACTACTAAAATCCAGTCCACAATATTCCTCAATTTTCTCCGAAATTGCATCTCCCCATCTACCTATTCCACATCCAATATCCAATATTCGGGATTGTTCATTCAGTTCAAGTAGTGGTTTTAATTTCTGCACTTCCTTTTCATTTCGTTCTCTTACCAGCTTTTCATTATGATCCTGATACATTGTTACCGCATATGGATTATCTGTTCTAAACTTACCAGCCCTGTTTTTAAAAAATTGTTTTGTCTCATTATAATCAATATTTTCTATTTTCTCTTTAACTCGCATAATATATTTTCTCCAGTTTCAACTCTCTTTTCTTTTATTGAAAAAATTTTTTTAAAGTATACTTTGATGAGCACTGACACCCCTATGCTTTCTTTAAAATCACACAGTCCATAGTTTGGCACACCATTTTCTGTCGAAGGACCAATATCCAATACTTGTATTCCCTTCTGCTGATAAAACTCATAAACATTTTCTGCAAGTAAATTCATTGGACGCTCTTCAGAATATCCATCAATATCTCCCCAGTATATCACTTGATACACATCTTTATTTACACAGAAAACAATTGCAGCAGCAACGTCTTTTCCCTTTTTATTGAGTAAAAATATATCATGTTCCGTAATCTGGATTGTTTCCTGGACCTGTTCCCAGCTCATTCTAAGCGGATACCCTTTTCTACATCTGTTTTTTTGAATCACCTGATATGCACGCTTTTTTTCTATTTCTCCAATACACTTAACAAAATCAAAGCCTGCTCCCTGTGCTCTTTGAAGGTTTTTTTTGCATTTCTCTGCAATATATCTATATACTGCACCTGATCGTTCATATAAAATTGAAAATTCAAATCACATTCCTGTATCTGATATTCCTCATTTAACAAGGCTGTCTGCATCTTTGATATATTAGATTCATCATAAAAAAAGGAGGAAGCCGAAAAGTTACAGACGCCATTTTATTTGTCTGCGCATATATATCCAGTAACTGTATCGCTTCTTCCATCTCCCCTAACCGACTTTCTCTTATAATCTCTGGCATAGCAAAGGGCGCCGAATAAGGGAATTGCAGTTCTTGATTAATCACTCCTCCAGCAATGCCCATTTTATAATGTTTTCCTTTGAACAAAAAAAACAACACCTCATCCGCTTTTTTCCTGTTCAATTCATGAAATGCCATACTATTATAAAAATATTTATAATCACCTATTATTTTCTGATATGTTTTTTCATCAACAATTTCTAATACCACTTTATCACGCTTTCCTACTTTATTCGATAATTTATAAATATTTCTGACCCGTTCTCCGGAAAATATTTTACCATTCTATCCAACCCTTCAATGACCTGTTCTGTGATAATTCCCTGCTCTAAGCACTGCATCATCTGACTGTGTGAAAATGGTTTCATGAAATAACTTCCTGCATTAAGCATTTCTATCTGTCCGTCCTCACACGACTTAAGAACTGCATATTTTAATTTATCCATTGAAAAAACTGTATGCTGTTGAAACTTTTCATTTCGGGCTGAAGGTTCACATGTATCATGAATCAACCCACTCTCCATTGCCAACAATCGGTGGATTGATTCTGCATTCGGTGTATTTACATGCACAATCGTATGATCTCTCAGACACAGTTCATTTATTTTTCTTAAAAATTCAACCGGCTGCTCTAATTCATGCAATAAACTACTGATAATAATAAAATCAAATCTTTTATTCTTCAACTTTTCTACGGCATCCTGAAGAGTTGCACAAATAACGGTAACTCGGTTATCCCCTTTTAAATCATCTCGTGCCTTATCAGCAAATTTCGTGCTTGGTTCTACAATGACAGCTTCCTTAAAATCATCTATATAATTCACGTAGGAATCAAGTCCACAACCAACCTCTAAAATCTTATCGTACGGATACTTTTTTAATTCTTCCAATACTTTTTTTCTACGGTAATTCACTTGATATTTCGTTTCAAATTTGTTGGCAGGATTCTTTATCTGCCCATAGTTATCCGCGTATCTTTGTATATCTCTCATTCCAATCCATATCTCCTGTTATCTCTGGCAGTTATAATAACTTTCTCTCCACTTAACCGCTAAATCCCTATATGCCCTCATATCATGAACACTTCCCTTTTCCCCTTCATATTTCCAAAAATCCGCCCTTGAAAATCCATATTTATGTTCAAGAGTATCCAATACACCATCTTCTCTGATACATTCATGGTAAAATAAAATTGCCGCATCCTGAAAAACAGATGAATTGAAACATGCCAATATCAAAAATTTTTTGCATATTATATCCGCTTTTTCCAGTGACATATCACCTTCTAGTTCCCTTGCAAATGCACGGTTAAAAAAAGCCCCGTCTATATTCCGAAAAACATCAAAAAGAATATATGACATTTCCATATCCAAGCGCACCATATTCTCCATTGTATCTGCACTCATATTTCCAACATTATCTTTCGGATGCCATGTGTAATATGTCAGTTTTTCCGGCATAATATAAACATTTTCGTTCGGCAACATCCTAAGCCACAATTCCAAATCCTGTAACTGCCTGTATTGAAAACGATAGCCATCATATTTCTGAAAAACTTCTGTCCGAAACATAACGGATGGATTATTAAATTTATTGCCCTCAACAATCAATTCCCAAAACCATTCATGCATTTCCTTATTCTGAACATTAAATACACTCTCTAGTCGATCTTTCTCCTTTAAATCTGGTGTCAAAACTTCACACCATGAAAATACCAGTCCAATCTCTCCGTGATTTTCCAGAAAATCAACCTGTTTTTGTACTTTATCCAATGTCCATCGATCATCTGATGCAAGTTCTGCAATATACTTTCCCTGTATTTTACTTTTCGCCGTATCATACAATCGGAATGCTGTGTTCCTTTCTGCCGTTAAAACGGTCAGTCTCTCATCTTCATAAGACTGAAGAAGATCCAACGTGTCATCTTGTGAGCCATCATCCACCACAATAATCTGTAAATTTTTATAAGATTGGTTTAAAACACTTTCCAGTCCTGCTGCTATATATTTTGCATGGTTATAACTGCTTATCAATACTGTTACTAATGGTTCCATACTTCCTCCGTTTATCTCCATCGGTTCAATGTGTCAATTACATACCTAATCTGTTCTTCGGTCATTCCATAATACATCGGTATACTAAGCTCTGTTGCTGCAATCTCTTCCGCAAGCGGATAACTTCCCTCCAGCAGTCCAAGATTCTCGTATGCCTTCTGTCTGTGTATCGCAGTTGGATAATGAATGGTTGTCCCAATCCCATTCTCGTTCAGATATGCTTCCAGCCTGTCCCGCTCCTTTGTACGAACCGCAAAAATGTGCCATACGTGGTAATTATACGGCATTTCAACTGGCAAAATCAGCTTTTCATTTTTTATTTCCGTTAAATATTTCTGTGCAGTCTTCCGGCGGTTTTCATTCCATCGATCCAGATTTTTTAATTTTACGGAAAGTACTGCAGCCTGTATCTCATCCAGTCGAGAATTATTTCCCTGATAGATATGATGATACTTATAGTCCGATCCATAATTTGCCAGTGCACGTACTTTATCCGCAAGCTCTTTGTCAGATGTCACAACAGCACCACCATCCCCAAATGCACCAAGATTTTTCCCCGGATAGAAACTAAAGCCTGCAGCATCCGCAAGATTTCCAATTCTTTTATTTTTATATAAGGCACCATGTGCCTGCGCTGCGTCCTCAATCACCTTCAACCCATGCTTTTTTGCGATTACATTAATTGCATCCATATTGGCTGCCTGCCCATATAACTGCACGGCAATGATTGCCTTGGTGTATGGTGTAACTGCCTCCTCTATCTGTGCCGGATTTAACGTATAACTTTCCATATCCGGTTCCACAAAAACAGGAGCTGCCCCAGCATATGTCACTGCAAGCGCTGTTGCAATAAACGTGTGTGATGGTACAATTACCTCATCACCTGCACCAATTCCATATGCCTTTAATATCAAAAAAAGAGCATCTAGCCCATTTCCACAGCCAATACAATATTTTGCTCCACAATATGCCGCAAATTCCTGTTCAAACTGTGTTACCCGCTCGCCACGGATAAACCAGCCAGCCTCATATACCGAGAGGAGTGCATTTTTCAGTTCTGCATCCACTTCCCGGTGCATCGGTTCAAATGATACAAATGGAATTTTCATCTTATTTCCCTACCCCGACCATTCGCAGAAATTCATTGTAATCCCTGATATAGTCTTCTTCCTTATAGTATTCTGATGCCAGTACCATCAGGACTGCATCCTCAGAAAAGTCATACATCTCACGCCACATGTTATTTGCAATATACAAACCTTCATATGGTTTTTCCAACGAGACAATCTTCTTTTCCGTTCCGTTATCCAACAGTACCTTACAAGAACCATGAATACAGATTAAAATTTGTTCCAGCGACTTATGTGCATGAAACCCTCTATGTACATTTTTTTTCGTATCATACATATAGTAAACACGTTTAATTTCAAACGGAATATCTTTGTATTCTTCCAGTGCGACCAGCATTCCCCTGTCATCACCATGCTGCTGAAACGCATATTTTATTACCTGCATAAAATTTCCTACCTTCTTGTGACATCTTAATCATACTTTCTTTAATATTGCACCATAATTTACATATTCAATTCCATCCGTAACTTCTTCTTTTAATGCAATTTCTGATTCGATTTCAAAACCGCATCTTACAAATAACTCTCTGTAGCACTCCACATTTCTGTAAACTGCCTGATATCCACTGATAAAATTATATAAAAAAATCTCTCTGTAATCAGCTTTAGTAAGACTATCTCTAACAATTAATCTTGCCCCTGGTTTTAAAACTTCATATACATTCCGTATAATATGTTCCGCCTCTTCCTCATTATTTATACAAGTCAGCAATCCTAACATCATGAAATTATCATATAGCCGATCAAATTTTAATGTTATAGCATCTGCCTGCACAAATTCTATATTATTAATATTCAACTTTTCAGCTTTATCTTTTGCAAAATCTATCATACTCTTTGAATAATCAAATGCATATACTTGTTTTGCTTTCTTTGCTATCAGGAAACTCCATTGCCCACTTGCACAGGCCAAATCTCCTACAATCTGTGTTTCATCGATATAAGGTAAATACATCTCCTCTAACCATTTCTTTATTTGTTCATCAAGGAAACCATTTACACCATTCTTTACAGTCCAATTCTTTTGTTTTGTCCACCACGCAGTCATACTGTCATTCTGATATCTTGTTTTTACCTTCTTAATCAATTCTTCTGAGTCCGTAAAAAATCCTCCATCTTCAGAAATAATTCCACCCTTCTCCATAAAATCCAAATACCATAGATCATTATAGATCTGGCAATCTTTTTTTGCATCACCACTTAGTGTATTCTGTAATTCCTGCCTTGCTATCCTGTAAGCTTCTAATTGTTCCACCGTCTTTTTCATTCTGTCATTTTTCCTTTTTCCTAAACGTGTTCTCTATTTCACAATATATACTTTGTGCTGCATTTGCGTTTTTATAATTCATATTTTTATAATCAAGGTTTTCAAGAAAAAATTTTTTTCTCTTCTCGAACTGTTCGTCGTTTTCATTCAAAACTACTTTTTGAATGAATTCGTCTATTGCCGCAAAATCATTTCCCTCTGCCTGATATAACTGTTCCACTACCAGTTTCCCGAACTCATTAAAGCGCTGTTCTTTTCTCTTCAAAAATAACATCGGGTGACTCGTATACATGTACTCAGCTAAAAAAGATATGCTATCCAATATCATTGCATCTGACTTACACATCAAATCCTGATACATTCCATCATTCACATAAGCTGCATTCCCCAAATCTTCCCATTGTTTTATATAACTCTTCCACTCACTCTCATCCTTTAATATCCCGTTACGAATCAACTTGGTCCTTAATAATGGATGCGGTTTAAATACCCACACCGTATCTTTGTGATATTTGCGTGCAAATTCCAGCATCTTTTTCCCATTCTGCGCAAAAGTCGAAAAGCACACGGGTTCTTTATCTTTGTCAAGTGTATGATGTGGTGCATAAATCACGCATTTTGCATTTGGATTTCCAACCTTTTCTTTCAATTGGTCCCAAATTGTACAATTTTCACGCTCTCCATAAAAACTATCCATTTTGGGATATCCAAGATAAACGGTATTTCTGTTTCCTACAAAAGAATACCTGCCTGCCAATTCTACTGCAATTTTATTTTCCTCAAAAATTTTCCAAGCAATATTATGTATTAGCTGGTTATACTGTGCCTCAATAAACCTTCCATCTTCACTTCCTGCTATCATAAAACCATATGGGATATACGCATGAATGGTATCCAGTGAATAATATAACAAATGAAAATGTTCTTTAAAACCGTCTGCCCAAGGTGTCAGCCAAATACACAGCTGCGGTTTCATCCCTATCTCATCCCATGTGTATAAATGCTCTGTCTCCACATCAAAGGTCTGTTTTACCCGCAATCCACGTTTTTGAAAGAAACTTACGGTCTCACAATAATCCCTTTTTAAAGGGTTCCCCCTGCCATTTAAATATGTTGCCATCACAAAAATATACGGTTCAAACTTTTCTGATTTTTCTAACAGCCAGTATAGTTCATCTCCAATCCAGTCCTGAGACGATGACGTAATAAAACCAACAATTATTTTTTCCTGTTTTCGAAGTCTTTCAATATTCATCTGTTCCAGATAGGATTTAATTTCCCAAAAGGTTTCTCTGCCATGTTCCATATATTTTGTCATGTTCATTACCGCATCCAGATGCCAATATCGAAATTTTGCTATCGTCGTTTCGTTTATAAATCCGTTTTCAATAGATTCTAATAATTGTCTGGCCAACTGTTCTGAAATTTCCATTCTTTTCCTCTTTTTTTTAAATTTATTTCATAAAATTTTAGTTTTTGGGATACATTTTTTCAAGTCGTTCCCGGAATGTAAAATCACGCTTCACACGCTCAAATCCCGCAAGTGCAATTTGTTTTCTCTCGTCCTCATGTTCGAGATAATATTTTGCCTGATAAAACAAGTCCTCTATATTCTCATATACAACCAATTCTTTTCCAACATTAAAGTACTCAAAAAGTTCTTCCTGATAATTTGAAAGCACAAATCCGCCGCAGCCAAGCACATCAATGACACGAAGCGGTATTCCGGTACGGATTGTCTTGAGCGAAATATTGAGGTTGATTTTACTCTGGGAAAATGCAAGCGGCATCTGTGAATAATAGTCTGCGTATCCACGATATCTTACTTTTTCTAACCTTTTATCCACATCCGTTGAATACAAATCCACCGGATAATGTGCAGATAAAAGTGCCAATGCCATATAACGTTCCCTTCCAGTCGTCTCGCAGGCAAGCATAAATTCAAGTTCTCTTCTGCCCATCACAAAGCCGTCCTTTGCCACCTTCGCATAATCGGCATTCATCTGCGCCAACAGTTCATCGGTAATTAATTCCGGTATCAGATAACCACCGTACACTTTGCCCTGTGCATTTACGATTCCTTCCAGATACCCCTTTGTATAGCCCTGTAACGGTGCCGTAAAATATGCATACTCTGTCTGGTAAAGTTTTCCAACTAAAGAGATATCCGTCCGATAGTCTTCTTTTTCCCGTTTCGATGCATTAATACGAAAGACCCCCGTATCCACCGCAAGCGGCAGATGCATCGCATTGACTCCATTTTTGTGGTGTTCCTCTGCCTGTCCCCTGTCAAAAAAGAAAATCCGGTTGCAGGAATTCTTAAGGCTCTCCAGATTTCGAATGTGAAGTGGCGAATCATATACCCATGCCGTATATACGATTCCAAGTTCCTCACACAACATCGAAATCAATGGCGAAAAATTGACCGACAGCACGTCCGTATAAGTTCCCGCCTTTAAATAAGCTCGAAACTGCTCTAAAAAAGCATCATCCTTTTCCCAGTCGTTAAACTGATAAAAAAATGTATCATACGGGATTTCCAGTTCCTTCAATCCCCGCTCGATTCCCTTATTCATAAAAGAATGCCACTCAAAAAATAATAGTTTCATAACTGAAACCTTATGATCTGCCACCTTATTCCCCTTTCATCATTCGGTATTTCATTTCTGCCAATTTCCAATCTGTCTCGTTATCGATGTCCTGCACTTCCAATTCCGATACGATATATGGAATGATTCCGGTGTCAATCTGTCCTCTGACGCTTCTGTATTTTTCTACATCATAGCAGTAAAACTGTCCACAGTCATGGTACATCGTCTCTAGATCCTGCGAACGGCTGTTGCGGTACTGCGGGTAGCAGAACTCAAGAAATTCACCTTTTTTTACAACACCGCGCTGCGGTGGAAACGAAAATGCCACAATAGGCATCAGCATCGTCCCCTGCTTCTCCTGTAACAGTGACATTCCGGCCTTTAACTTCTGTGCTGTTACAAACGGTGCTGTTGGATAGATGCACGCCGCATGGTCGAACTTCTCTCCACGCTTTTCGTATTCCTCGAACACCTCCATCAGTACATCCGCTGTTGTTGCAAAATCTCCCGCTGTGCGCTCGCTCCGCAAAAAAGGCACTTCCGCACCATATTTTTTTGCAATCTGCGCTATTTCCTCATCATCGGTCGACACCATGACCGTATCAAAGCATCCTGCTTCAAGTGCCGCCTCAATCGAATATGCCATAATCGGCTTTCCACAAAAGTCCTTGATATTCTTACGCGGAATCCGCTTGCTTCCCCCACGCGCAGTGATAATTGCCAGGCTTTTCTGATTCATATTTGCTCCTCCGTCCTGTTCCAAAGCTTTTTATAAGCAAAAAACTGTCACATTAGTATATGCGCTAACATGACAGTTTCAAATTTCTATTTTACTACTTTCGCAGCAATCTCTCCCAGCTTTTCAAACACCGGAATCACATTCTGGAACTCCGCTGCCATTGCCGCATCATCCTTTGCCTTGATTGCCTCTGCCAATGCGGAAACTGCCTTGTTAAATGCTTCTTTATCAAGGCGTTCCTCTCCGTCATTGATCACTTCCAAGGTTCCATTTACCACCTGAATTTCCCAGTTGATAGCATCTACAATGGATTTTAAAAATTTATCGGTATCATCCAGACGCTTGCCGGATAATTCCTTCACAATAATATTCATATTCTTTACAAGACGTTCATTGAACTCCAAAAGCATCTCCAGTGCCTCAACCTGCTCTTTTCTGTTATCTTCCATGATTCTTCCCTGCCAACAATAGCAATGCCATTTGGCGTTCCTTTCTCTTTACATTTTAAATATTATATCGGCATAAAGTGACATTTTCCTTAGTTTAATCCCAAAAGACGTTGCAATTTATTCGCAATCCCCAATTGTTACCAGAAAATACCCCTGTCCACAGATATCCTCCATCCCAAGCTGTCTGCTCTCTAGCAGCCACAGCTGCAATGCTTTTCTTAAATAATGCTCCTCCGGCAGAAATGCAAGTGCGTGCTCTGCGCCAATCGTATACTCTCTCACATTGTGGATCCCAGCCTGCTCAAACTCGCTGCCAAGACTGTACTGCGGTAATTCTAACCCATATGACCAGACGCCCTGTTGCTCCATCATTGCCTTTCCAGTGCGGTATGCGATGCTTGCCGCATTCGGAATCATGGAAATCATGTGTTTCGTATAATGGCTCCAGTTTTTTAACAAATCAATTCTCTCATCTGTATGGAAATGCTCCAGAAGTCCGCACTGATAAATATAGTCAAATTCTTTTTCCTCAAACGGAAGCGGCTTTGTCGCATCTGCACAGACCACATTCATTCCAAGATTCAGATGGCTGTTTATCACATTAACCAATTCTACACATTCTTTGGAGAAGTCAAGCGCTGTCACCTTTCTTCCATGCCTTTGCAGATATGCGGCACTTTGACCTGAACCACAGCCAACCTCACACATCTTGTCTCCCTCGGCAGAAATTTTTAATAACTCCTCAGTCCAACAGAACACCTGCTCCGTCAGTATTCCATTAATAACCTGCTCTGCCTGCTCTTTATTATAAAGTTCTCCCCATTGTTCCTCGTCCAAGCGCTTTTTATATTTTTCCATCGTATTTATATTACCTCCCATTTTTATTCAGTGTCTCAAGCAATTCTAAAAATTCTTTTGCCCGAACATCCCAGGTATGAAACTGCTTTGTCTTCTCTCTTCCGCTCTCTGCAATCCGTACCCTTTCCGCCTCATCGGAAAGCAGTCGTTTTATCCGCTCTGGTAGTGTCTCCCGCTCCGCAAGTCCAAAACTTACCAAATCTTTTCCGTTTTCATATCTTCCTTCCAAATATCTGGTATCGTCCGTCACAAGCACCGCCCCTGCCAGCATAATATTTGCCATCCGCTCGGTAAACCCGGCTTTATGCCACGACATAATGTTTAATGAAAGCTTCGACTGCTGCCAGATCAAAAGACTCTCCTCCACTGTGACATCCGGATGACAGATCAGATTCTCATACGCAGCCAGCGGGCTGTTCCTCCAGCTGTCACCAAACACATTCACCGTAAGTCCGCTGTCTAACAGAACCCGGAGCACCCGGTCTCTGTAATAGTGCATCACGCAGTAAATGACTCGGCGCAGTCCATATAAAATTTCCACGAATTCCTTTTTGTCCACGCTTCTGCCGTAAAATATAAGCGCTCTTTTCAGTGCTTCCTCCGATGACAAATCGGGATTTTTTCGCATCACAAGCAAAAACCGGTTTGCAAGGAAACGCTCCTTTCGCTCCATCTGGTGAATCAGTAATATTTCATTCCAGTAATTTCCATAAGTTCCCACGAATGTCAGATCATATTTTCTGGTAACCTCATTCTTACACGTCGGCTCAATCCCGGCTGGTGGAAACAACACTGCATTTTTTCTGAAATAGTTCTGCACAAATGCCACATAGTCCGCATCATGTGTGAGTACATAAAAATCAGGATACTGATGTTCCAAATGTTTTTTCATCCACACCGGGTGATCAAAAATGAAGTTAAATTTCGGCCCGTAAATTGTCTCGTGCAGATAATGAATCTCATCCTTCATCTTCACAGAAAACAGATAACTCTGTACGCCGATAACCGCCTTAAAGTGCCGGTTCCGGTACTGCAAAAGTTCCTCTAGCGGCTGGTTTGCCATATCATACCAGATAATCTGTGCTCCCGCTCTCCCCAGTGCCTCCCCGAACTGTTCTGCAAACACGGTCAGCACATTGTGACACACATCATCTCCCTTGTAAATCAACACCGGCTCTGTTGGCGCATCAAGTTCATAAAACAATTCCGCATGCCCTATCATTGCCTCCAAAAAGGAAACCGCCTGCTCATAATGCCCATGGCTTTGTGCCTCCTCAAGCACAGATGCCACTGCCATTTCAAACACCTGATTTTCCTGTAATATCTGACTGTATTTTCCAATGATGTAACAATCTGTTTTCCAGCCGTCTGCCGTCTCTTCTGCGGTGTCATCCGTCAAAAGTTCCATCCCCATGTCCCCGGACGACTCCTCTGTCAGATCAAATGACGTTCTCTGTGCAATCCGAAGTAAAAGCTCATACTTTTTTTTCGCCGGAAGCCGGTCATTTCTGCCACCCGCTAACTGGATCAGTTCTTTTGGGATCAGAATATCTCCCTCGCAGATCGTCTCATCTAACAAAAGTTCCAAAAACGAAATTCCTTCTGCCACCTGTCTTAAAACCCGTTTCATAAATCTCTCCCTTACAACGTCCCATACTGTTTTTTTATCGGCTATATCATTTTTCTTCTTTAATGTTCTAAAATCCATTTACATTTCTTCTCTTTTCTCCGATATATACAGATATGCACTTTATACTTTGTATCACTGCATCATCGATATCTTATACTTTACAGGAGAATTTACATGAAACTGATTTTATTTGGAGATATTCCAAACTGGAATAGAAGCCTACAGTTACTTCAGACCTACCGGCCGGATATCTTTATCGCCGGACTTTCGAGCGTTTCCCTTGGGCAGTTTGCTTCCTCTTCCGTGACCTATACGCCAGAGGAAACCGCGACCCTCTACCGTTCACACCAGATTGACGGTGTCATTAACATTCAAGGGGAAAATCCCTACTATTTCCGTCTTTTAAAAGAACTTGGCATTGAAAATATCTATGTCATTCCACATACTCTTTACCAGAAACTCGAGCTTTCCGAATCCATTGACGGCGATGCCATTCTTTATCCTTATAAAGAAGTACTCCCAGAGCTGATGCAGCTTGAATTTCACCTTGCCGACCACTGCAACTTAAACTGCAAGGGATGCAGCCATTTTTCCAACCTCGTGCCACAGCCTGTCTTTCCGGATAAAGAACAGTTTGTGCGCGACCTTCAGCAGCTTACCGGCTATTTCTCGCAGATTCATGATTTTTATCTGCTCGGAGGCGAACCGTTATTAAACCCGGAAATCGGTGTCTACATCAACACTGTACGCAAAGCATTTCCCTATACGAATCTGATTATTGTCACAAACGGACTGCTTCTTCTCTCCTTAAAGGAAGAAGTCATTCAGATGATCAAAGAAAATCGTGTACACATCAGCATTTCAGACTATACCTGCCTTGACCGTGATAAAATTATTTCTTTTATCCAGGCACATGCCCTCTCCGCTGATCTGCGTGAAGGAAAAGAGTGTTTTTCCAAGTATTTAAATCCGCAGGGGGACTCCGATAAGGAACAGGTCTTTGCAAACTGTATCCGCAGAAACTGTACGTTTCTCGCAAAGGGTAAAATGGCGGCATGCTGCCAGCCTTTCGTTGTTCACTACTTTAACGACTATTTCCATGAAAACCTTCCAGAGGAAGAGGGCATCGACCTGTACGAACCCGGACTCACCGGCTGGGAAATCCAGAAACGTCTGATTACACCAATGGAATCCTGCCGCTACTGCAGTGCCGACGTCCCGTTTGACTGGGCAATGTCAAAGGCTCCTTACTCTAAAGATGACTGGTGTGTAAATTAATCCTTACATTTGCAATACTTTTTCTAACAGTTCCACAATCTGTTCCGTGGCACCAAGCCGCCCGGCATCCCGTAAAATAATTTCTACTCTGTGATTAAAAGTATCGGTCGCAAGATAGTCTGCCTTATACTTTGCAAGCAGCAGACAGCTTGCGATGAGATACTGTCCACTGTCACCGCCTGATACTCCCGAAACCGAGTAACTGGCATCAAGGTATATCTCATCCAGAAAAATCGCCTGATATTTTTTTGCAATCCGCAAGGCAAAATCATAATCTTCCAGACATCGTAACGATTCATCAAGTCCCCCGACTGCCTCAACACATTCCTTCTTTAACAACATTGTCGGAATTCCTACCAGATTGTCCCACAAAAGCTGTGCATAGATATCCCCGCTTTTCTTTTCATATGGAATTTTTTCATCCGGGAGCACCATGCCTCTCCCTGCTCCGAGATCGTAGCGGAACTTATGGTAAACCATCCCCACATTCGCCCCGGCATTACGCATTGCTTCCATCTGTGCTTTTAATTTTCCCGGACGCCACAAATCATCGCTGTCCTCAAATGCCAGATAATCATAGCGTGCCAGTTTCATTCCGCAGTTTCTAGCCCTTGACTGTCCCCCATTTTCCGGCATCCGGTGATAACGAATCCTGCAGTCCTTATACGAAGTAACCACTTTCTCTGTTTCATCCGTAGAGCCATCATCCACAACAATCAGCTCAAAGTCTTCATAGGTCTGCGCAAGCACGCTTTCAATTGCTTTTCCAACCTGATTTGCCCGGTTGTAAGTCGGCAATATGATGCTGACCGGCTCTGTCTGTTTCATAATAGTTTTCCTCTAATCCTGCTTCCTTAATTCCTTAAAACGATTGATTTTCATTTCCGCCTTATAATCTTCAAATAATTTTCTGCAATCGTATTGCGGTTCATATCCAAGCTCTTTTTTCGCATTTTCGACATCCATCAGGAATCCCCCTGATGCTGGCAAATCAGGTCTGTATACAATCTGGGATGGATGATCCTTTGGTGAAAACACTTCAATAATTGTCTCGATCTGTTCCTTTAACGTCACTGGAATTCCGGTACCCACATTATAAAAACCTTCTTCACGATCTGCTTCTACCGCCTCGCAAAGCATCTGAGCACAATCATAAACATGCACCATATCTTTAGAATAGTCCGGATTCCCCCACAGTTCAATTGGTTCTCCCTTCATAGCAAGCTCAATCATACGGTATACCGGACGCAATGTCTTTTTACCATTCGGAAAATAATAGTGATATGGGCTATAACTGTAGATTGTCGGGAAACGGAAAACAAACTTTTTCAAACCATATTCCTGATGATAATGTTCTAACAGCTCAATCGCTGTATTTTTCGTAATAACATAGACTGCATGGTCTCCCTTATAACTGAAATTGTATGGCAAATCCGGCTTTAAAACTGTGCCGTCCGTTGCAAAAAGTGAAATATCAAACACCGTCGTGGAAAACAATATCCGGTCTGCATGAACACGTCTGCAATACTCTAACACATGGTATGTTCCAACTATATTCGTTTTAATATAACTCTCCGGATTGTACTCCTCCATGTAAGAAGGAATGACTGCAGCTAAATAAATTACCGCATACACATCCTCTTTCGGAAGTTTCTCAAACTCTTCCTCACGAGAAATATCCACAGAATAATACGGAATTCCCTGTTTTTCGAAAAAATCCGTTCTACGTCTTCCGGATGCAATTACCTCATATTCTTCTGGATTAAAATATTCTCTCGCATATTTCAAAACATAAGCCCCTACATTTCCCGTTGCCCCAAAAATAATAATTTTTTTCATTCTACCTTTCCTCCAATTCTTTGACCACCGCTATTACTTCATCCATATCATTCTCCGTGTATCTCTGGTCACAAGGAAGCGGCACCACATTTCTACTATAGTTATATTCCGCAGTATGTATTTCACAATCTTCTAACACATTCTGCCATAAAACTGGCACAAAAATCTTGCGTTCAATTAATTTTCTTCGAAGCCTTTCCCCATCAGCACAAAAATAAGGATATAAATAAGCACCTGTCATATTCTTTACCGTCAAAAGATTTTTTTCACCCAACCCTGCATCTAGTCTCTTTGCATTACTGGTACGTGTTTTCTTTACTCTTTCATAATCAATGCTTCGTAAGATGTTATGTGTCAGTGCCGACATTGCAAACAGCTCCTGCTTGTCCATCCACGCTTCATTCTCCTGATAATCCCGGTAAAACTTCTCTGCACCACATTCATATCTTCCAAGCAAAAATTCCATTCTGTCATAAGAGAAATCTGCTTGTAAGGTAATTTTCGCTTGCACATCCGTATATAAATATGCACCGTCCGGCACTCCAAAAAATTTCCGGCAGGTATAAATTGTATCCACACCATCTATTGGCTTACAGAAAAAATCCTGCGCATTATCTACAATGATTCTTTTATGCCCAGCAAACAATTCTTCCACATAATTCTTCTCTAGCTGTCCATAGTAATTGATGAGATATAAAAAAACATCCTCCTCCGGATATTTCCCCTGATAAGGTTTTTCAAACGACTTTACCTCATACCACTGTATCTGTACGCCTTCTCTCCTACATACCTCTTCAATCACCCGGCATTGCAAATACGGCAGCATTATTTTTCGTATCCGTCTCGTACGGATCAGATATCTCAGGCAATTTCTGCCATTGTTTAATGCCAGACATTCTGTGTGATATTCATTTCCTTTGTAATGTTCTATTTCAATATATCCGCCAAATTCTCTCATTCTTCTTCCTGCACCAGTGCATAATTCTGTAATTGTTTACGAACTTCTTCTTTACTGTTAAACATTAACACATCTACTATGGAAAGTCCCGGAACAAATTTATCTCCAAACTGCTGATACTTTATTTCTCCGGTCTTTAAAAATTTAAGCGTAATCCCATTCTCTTTAAAATCAGAAAAAGAATAAAGTGCCTGACCACCAATTGCATTATAATAGGTATCTGCCTGCAGCAACTTACAAATTTCCAGTACCTTTTCCTGTCCACGTTTGCTACAGTCCTTTTTCAAATCAGATGACAAAACAAGTTCTGATTTCATTTCCAGATAATCATGAATCTCACGGATAGAATCCGCCAAATACAATGCAAGTGATTCCTCTGGATTTCGGATTATCCTCTCTAATATCGGAAATATCTCCTGAAAATATGGTGCTTTTCCATATGCATTTTCAAGCATCCTTAAGTTTTTATTTTCAAGTGCTATTTCATGATGAACCATTATCTCATTAATTTTTTTAAAAGAACTCGCTCCAAGCATCGGCACATTTATATATTTTGCCTCTCCTCCAAGCAGTATACGGTTTCTATGAATCCAACCACCCTTAATAAAATTAACATCATCATAAATTACATATCGGTCTACCGCATTCATAAGTTGCCAGTATCCAATATACGGAAAAAAATACGGCTGCATAATTCCAACTTTCATCACATTCTCCATTTCAATACCAAAAGGAATTTCACACTTTATCCCTCTTTTTGTATCTCAAGAACCGCCTTAGAGATCATATCCACCTGTTCTATCCGCAAGTTGGCATACAACGGTAAAACAAGAATCCTGTTAGAATAATCTCTCGCGTGCTCTAAATCATTCTTTTTGTATTTGTTCCTAAAGCAGGCTGCATCTGCAGTAATCGGATAAAAATATTTTCTTGAAAAAATATTTTTCTGACGCAGTCCTGTATATACTTTATCACGTAATTCTGCCGTTTCAAACAATACCGGCATATAAGCATAATTCGGCTCTACGCCTTTTTGATACTGATTCAGCCGAAGCTTCGTCTCTCCCGAAAAGTTTTCACAATAACGTTCCACAACTCTTTTTCTAGCTTCAATATTCTGCTGCAAATATTTTAAATTGCACAGTCCCATTGCTGCCTGAAATTCATTCATCTTAGCGTTTGCCCCTACAGAAACGATTAATTCTTCATTCCGTATTCCAAAATTTTTGAGATTATACAGCTTTTCATACTGTTCTCTTGTTTTCGCACAAACACAGCCCCCTTCAATTGTGTGGAATACTTTTGTTGCATGAAAACTGAACGTCGATAAATCGCCAAAACTTCCGACCCCTTTTCCCTGATAAGTTTCTCCAAATGCATGTGCCGCATCATAAATAACTTTCAGATCATACTTGTATGCAATCTGCTCAATCTCTTCTACATTACAAATATTTCCATACACATGCACAGGCACAATAGCGACAGTACGTTCCGTAATGAGTTCTTCAATCTTGCTCTCATCAATGGTATAATCTTCCTTCACATCACAGAACACCGGTACGAGTCCATTGCGTATAATCGCATGAGTAGTGGAAATAAAGGTAAATGGCGTCGTAATTACTTCACCACCTTTTGGAAGATTTAATGATTGAAGCGCCAATTCCAATGCCATATGCCCATTTACCGTCAACGATATCTCCGGCACTTTCAGATAAGTTCTCAATTCATCTTCCAGACGTTTATGGTAATCCCCCATATTAGTCAGCCAATGACTTTCCCAAAGTGGCTTTATCATTTCCACGTATTCCTCAAATGGAGGCATTGAGCTTTGTGTTACAAGTATTTTATCATCCATCTTTCTTCCTCTGTTTTCTCTAACCTTCCCTGTTATTCTCGTTTTCTATAATATATTCCTGCAATTCTTTGCAAAAATTTTTGATATTTCCAAGGCTGTCTACTCCATAGATAGCTGCCGCACTCTTTCTGCAATTTCCCTTCTGTTGTTCCATAAATGCAGCATCATGAATGTAACTGTGGTACTGCAAGCAAAATGTAACTGATTCCCTTAGTAAAATCGGCACTTCTTCCACTTTAAAAACCCTTAAAAAGCCTTAAAAAAATCGAAAAAGCCTTATTTTATGCGGATTTTGGCTTAAAGCCCCTTAAAATGACTTAGTGACCGACTAAGGGAACAAAACGCAACTGAAACGAATTTTTTGACCGACTAAGGGAATTTATATTGAATGTTTAAAAAGTCCGAAAAACATGTTTAAATCGGTGTTTAACGGACTTTTCCAATGTGATTTTTTAAGAAAATGACTAAGGGAAAGAAAGGAACTTTAAATTGTATAAATATTCACAAAATATGAATAAATATATAGCTTTCAAAAATCTAATAGGAACCTTTCAAAATAGGTTTACAAAATCAAGTCTTTTCCATACTGTGAGAGGTAGCAGGATAAGGCTTTTTTAATATCTTCATCTATTTTGCCGATCCCAGCATCTACTTTTGTTTTATGTTGCAAAAGTGCTTTGTAGTTGCTAGCTGATACAGATTTAAGCATATAGGAATTATAAGCAATCTGCTCCATTGTATCATTCATATTACAAAGAGCTTCTAAATAATTCTCTTGGTTATCATCATTCAATCCCGGCATAGTGATAAGACTGACAAAATGCGAATAGGCTTGAACGATATTTTTTAAGTTGTTCCCGGTCTGCTCTGCGATCTGTTTTTCAAGGAAGTCTTTCATGGTCTGGTATTTAGTTTTTAGTCCTTCGTCTGTTACAGTATCAAAACCACTATTCTTGATGAACATACTGCCTTTTTCGTCAGTAAGCCATTCCTCATTTACTCCATATTTTACACATACCAATTTTATCAATGGCATAGATGGATTATCTTTTCCATTTTCTACCCCCGAAAGATGCGCTTGTGAAATGCCTAATTCCTCCGCATATTGTTTTTGCGTCTGTTTTAGAGCTTTTCTAACCTCTTTAAAACGTTCGTGCAATTCCATAATAACCTCCATATAGAAAACCGATATAATTTAGTTGACAATATCGGAAACCGATATTATAATACAAATAGACACAATAAATATAACAAAAAAATCAAGAAAATTCAATGGCTAAGGAGGTGGAGAAATGCCGAGACCAACAAACATGGAAACAAAGACAAGCTTCGGAGTACTTATTTGTAATCGTCTTACAGAAATGGGGAAAAATCAAAAAAACCTTGCTCAAGAATCTGGTCTCTCACCGTTCTACGTGAGTGAGATTCTTAATGGTAGACACAATCCGTCTGTAAGAGCAGTTTACAATATTTCAAAAGTGACAGGAATCAGCATTGAAGAACTTACCAGAGTCTTACTTGATGAAAGTTAGGCGGTGAAAATATTGACATGGCTGAAAGTAAGGGAAGTCGCTGAACTTTTAGAAGTGACAGATAGTGCTATTAAAAAGGCTGTAAAGAAAAATAAATATAAGTATCGCCATGTCGATGGTATCGGTCAGGGCGGTAAACAAATAGAAATTGCTCTGGAGAGTCTGCCACAAGAAGCACAAAACAAGTATAACAATGTTCAGGAAGAAATCACATACAAGGAAGTTACACAGTTTACCGGGAAACAGCGAGAGGAAGCTAACTTTAAGGCATTGATTGTTGAAAAATATAGGAAGTCGCAATTATCCCCGGATGATTTTGTAAAGGACTTTAATGAACGGAATCCGGACAGCGTTATCACAAAGTCACAGCTTTTCCGCTGGCAGAGGAAATATAAAAGCGGTGATGTGGCTGACCTCGTGGACAAGCGTGGAGGTCATAACCGGGGACAGATTACTATTCCCCCGGATGCATGGGAATATTTCTATTCGTTGTATATGACTTTGCAGAAAAGGTCTATACAAAGATGCTGGGAACTAACCCGGCTGGAATATCCAAACATTCCTACTGTATCAGCATTTGAACGGAATTTAACAACCATCCCTAAACTTGTAATAATTTATTACCGGGAAGGGGAAAAAGCATTCAATGATGCCCTTGTATCAATGGAAAGAAGCCGGGAAGATATTGCTCCTAATGATATCTGGTTTTCTGACCATCATCTGGTCGATGTGGCTGTTATCAATAATCGTGGCAGGGTGTTCAGACCTTGGCTGACAGTGTTCTTTGATGCCAGAGCAAGCAAAGTGATTTCTTTCATTGTGAGGGATAAATCAGCGGATGCAACCGTAATAAAGCAGTGTTTAAGGCTAGGAATAGAAAAATACGGAGTTCCCAAAGAACTGTACTTTGACAATGGTAAGGATTACCGGGAAAAATCATTCAATGCGGATTTCCCAATATCATTAGTAAAGCAACTTGGTATCAACATGATTTATGCTACTCCATACCACGGACAAGCTAAAACTGTGGAGCGGTTCTTTGGTACTATGGAAGATCGGTTTTGTAAGCTCCTTCCAACTTATCTGGGCAAGGATGCAAAGCAAAGACCAGAAAATATGCGTGTGACCTTTGACAAGCTGAAAGACAAAGCTCCGACAATGGAAAAATTCATTGAATTACTGACAATCTATTTTGAACAGTATAACAACACGCAAAGCGGTGGTATTGATATGAATGGAAAATGCCCGGATCAAGTGTATTATGAAAATCTTCATACAAAAACAAAGGTTAAAGATGAAAATATACTTCGCATGCTTTGCGGAACATTTGATGAAAGAACGGTGCAGAAAAACGGAGTGCAGTATCAAGGTAGATTTTACTATCATACGGAGTTGCTTGCCCATCAAGGGGAAAAGGTTATCATCAACGCAGATCCTTACAACATGGATGAGCTGAATATTTTTGATACCTATATGCGAGCAATCTGCAAGGCACCAGCAAAAGTAAGGACACCTTTCAGACATACCACGCAGGAACAGATCAGAGAAGCCATGAAAGAAAAGAAAGAAGCCAGAAAAATGATACAGAGATACGCACCTACAAGGGAACTCGACACCATGAGCATAATCGCAAGGAATCAGCTTCTGGAAAAGCAGTATGAGGAAACTGCGGAAACAAAAGTGATTGAAAATATCAATCCAGCATTATCCGAAAACAGTAGAATCTTAACTGCTTCCACACAGAAACAGCGGTCAAGTGATGAAGAAAACATATTGCAGGCAATCATGCAGGCAAAACAAGCATAGGAGGGAAATGGATGCAAAATATTCATAAAGAGCTTGCTTCTTTCATGGAGCAAGCCGGAAAATCACAAAGACAGATAGCAAAGGAAACCGGACTTTCTACTTCCGTCATATCACAGTTTCTTGATAATACATATAACGGAAATAATGAAAAGGTGTCCGAGGTAATCAGCCAGTATTTAACAGTCAGTAAAGAACGTTTAAACAGTGTTCAAGGAACAGTATTTTATGCTGACCTCTACAACACAAAGGAAGTGCTTTACGCTTGCAAGTATGCTCATATCAAAAATGATATAGCACTTATAGCCGGAGATGCCGGAGCTGGAAAGACCACCGCCCTAGAATATTATAAAGAACACAATACCGGAGTTATTATGGTAACAGCTAATTCATGCACAACCTCTGCAACTGCTGTTTTAAAACTGATAGCGGAGCAAGTCGGAAAACAGATTGACGGTAGACGGTCTGCTTTGATGAATGAGCTTGTAGCACAATTAAAGAACAGCAACCGCCTGATTATCATTGATGAAGCCGACCATTTAACGCTTCAGGCGCTTCAAGCAGTTCGCAACCTTAACGATCAGGCAAAGATCGGAGTTATTCTTGCCGGGAATGATAAAATTTACAGACAGATGCTAACCGGGCAGAAGGGACACGAGTTTGACCAGATACGGACAAGGATTATAGTGCGAAAGCGTGTAGAAAATAACTACACTGTGGAAGAAATGCAGCATATTTTTCCGGGTGCATCAGAGGATTGTCTTTCCTTCCTCATTCAGATAGCAAACTATGAGAGCCTTAGAACTGCCATAAAGTTATATGAAATTGCTCTTGAATTTGCCGGAACGAAAAAAGAAAAGATTTCCCTGAAAGCATTGAAAGATACACAGAAGCAGTTGTTTGGAGGTATGTATTGATGGTGAAAGGGCAAAAAAAGAATAGCCAGCCCATCAAAGCTGACTATTCAGTGTTGGTATATAAACCAACAAAACACGCAAATGTTCAATGCTTAGTATATCAGCACTGCCCTATTTTTTCAACTATTTTTTGACGGAAGGAGGGCAAGCATGAACGAACTGCCGGAAAATGCAATATTAAAGCTGATAGTCAGAACTAAAAAGAAATACACCTCTTTCAGCTACATCTATTTAAAAGTTGACTGGCTGATTTCAAGAAAAGAATTATATAACGAGCTTGATTTTCTTGTAAAAAGTGGACTGATACGCATTAAAGGAATCAACACAGAATTGTATATAGGCATTACAACCGCAGGAAAGGCTTTTCTTGCCAGATGTGCATAAAGTATCGGCTGTGATGTTTTGAACGGTTTTAAAATGGTTATATGAGGTTTTAAAAGGCATTATTACAGCCTGCAAATAAAAAGTCAAGGCTAAAATGAAAGAACTTTGAAAATTTTATACA
>OGCO01000857.1_pt1 | contig 49984 bp, 40 predicted proteins | sample 1570171 | NCBI WGS metagenome assembly OGCO01 (sample SAMEA4370583, study PRJEB24528) | human gut metagenome
CTTTACTGAAAAGAAAAAAAGAAGCAAAAAAAGAAAAGAGTTCGCGTTTCACTTGTACTACAAGGTCAAGTATCACACGAAGATTACACAGAGAATCTCCCACTGATGTAAAATCTTTTGTTTGATGTTGAGAGTTACGTAGGAACCCCTCCACCGCCTAACGGCGGTTCCCCTCCCCTTTCAGGGGAGGCTTTTTCCACCAACAAAACTCCCCCGGCGGGGCGAACAGGCGGCTGCTGCCGCCGTAACACTACCCTTTTTACTCTTGAAATTGGGGCGTAGGGTCGGCGGCGACCCGCCGCGGCGTAAGGTCAGCGGCGACTCGCCGCCCGCGAAAGGATATGATAATTATGATTACTGTTTCTAACGTTAGTCTGCAATTCGGCGGCGATACGCTGTTCAAAAATGTAGACTTGCAATTCAACCCCGGCAACTGCTACGGTGTTATCGGTGCAAACGGTGCCGGAAAATCCACATTTCTGAAAATTCTCTGCGGTCAGCTGAAACCTACTACCGGTGAAGTGACCATTCCGAAAAATCTCCGCATGAGTGTCCTCAAACAGGATCACTTCGCCTATGATGCCTATACCGTTCTGAATACCATTATTATGGGCAACCAGCGGCTGTATGACATCATGCAGCAGAAAGATGCCCTCTATGCCAAGGAGGATTTTACCGAGGAGGACGGCATTCTGGCTTCTGAACTGGAAGCGGAATTCGCTGAACTGGACGGCTGGGAGGCGGAATCCAACGCTTCCAAGCTGATTCAGGGGCTGGGCCTGCCGGAAGAACTGCTCTATCAGCAAATGGCAGACCTCTCCGGTAATGAAAAGGTGAAAGTCCTGCTGGCACAGGCTCTGTTCGGCAATCCGGATATTATCCTCATGGACGAGCCGACCAACCATCTGGATATTGATGCCATTGCGTGGCTGGAGGACTTTTTGTCCGAGTACTTCGGTACCGTTATCGTGGTTTCCCATGACCGCCACTTCCTCAATGACGTCTGCACCCATATCGTGGATATTGACTATACCAAAATCAAAATGTATGTGGGCAACTACGAATTCTGGTACGAATCCAGCCAGATGATGCAGCGGCTCATCAAACAGCAGAACAAAAAGGTTGAAGATAAAATCGCCGAACTGAAAACCTTTATTGCCCGCTTCTCCGCCAATAAGTCCAAGTCCAAACAGGCGACTTCCCGCCGGAAGCTGCTGGACAACCTGACTGTGGAAGAACTCCCTGCGTCCAGCCGCCGCTATCCTTTTATCGGCTTCGATATGGATCGGGAACTGGGCAAGGAAGTGTTGCAGGTCAGCGGTATCTCCAAGACTGTGGACGGCGTGAAGCTGTTGAACAACGTCAGCTTTACGCTGGGACGCACCGACAAGGTGGCGTTTATCGGCGAGAGCGAACAGGCGATCACCATGCTGTTCAAGATTCTCATGGAGGAAGAACAGCCGGACGAGGGTACGTTCAAATGGGGCGTGTCTGCTTCCACTTCCTATTTTCCGGTGGATAACTCCGCATACTTCAACGACAACGATGATTCCATTCTGGACTGGATCCGCCAGTATTCCACATCGGACGAAACCGAAACGTTCCTTCGGGGCTTCCTGGGCAGAATGCTGTTCTCCGGCGATGATATTTATAAGCCGGTCAAGGTGCTGTCCGGCGGCGAAAAGGTTCGCTGCATGTTTGCCCGCATGATGCTGTTCCACTCCAATGTACTGCTTCTGGACAGACCTACCAACCACCTCGATCTGGAGAGCATCACCGCTGTCAATAACGGTCTGGTGAACTTCAAGGGCGTAGTCATTCTGTCTTCCCACGACCACGAGATTCTGGAAACTGTGGCAAACCGCATTATCGAGATCACGCCGGAAGGCTGCATCGACCGGCAGGGCACTTATGAGGAATATCTGGAGTGGAAAAAGGAAAACGGGAAATAAGGCAACACCGCACAAAGCCCGCCTGACGGCTTTGCACGCAATCTGCCGAAAAATCTGATAACGCATCTGTCGCACAAGCTTTGTGCGGTGTTGCCCAAAATTTTCCTGCATAACTCCGCCCGCTTCGGGCATACTGAAAGTGTACCGTTCGCCGGAACCTGCGGCGGTAACTTCTTTCAGAACTGGAGCGATCATTATGGAGATCAAAAAGAAAAACAGCAACATTCACTGTTCCGTGACCCAGTGCAAGCACAACATGGTCAGCGAAAACTACTGCGGTCTGGACTGCATCTGTGTGGGCACTCACGAATCCAACCCCACTGTACCGGAATGCACCAACTGTGATTCCTTTGTCAAACGCTGCGGCACAGAGTGCTGAACACGCGTACCGGAGGATTTTTCCTCCGGCTACATAGGGAATCCTTTGGGAAATCGGCTGTTGATTCGTCATGTTGCACAAAAAACAAGGTGCATTCAAATGCAAAACGGCAAAAAAAGTGGGAATCCCTTGTACATTTACGAAAATTCGGGTATAATAAAAGAGTATCCAAGTTCCGAAGGAGGTAGAATTTTCATGTATGATAAAACAATGACGTTTTCCGTCAATGACGAAAAAGAGATCGAAATGAAGAAAACGCTGATGCTTGTATATGATGCACTCACGAAAAAGGGATATAATCCGGTGAATCAGATTGTAGGCTACATTCTCTCCGAGGATCCCACCTACATAACCACATACAACAATGCAAGAAGCCTGATCCGTCATATCGATCGGGACGAACTGTTACAGGCTCTGGTAAAGTCCTATCTGCACCAGTGAGCTGTCCTTTAAGGCAATACCGCACAAAGAGCGTCTGGCAACTTTGCACGCCATCTGCTTGCAAATTTCCCTTCAGAGCCTGTTTCGTATCTTCCCGCACGCATCTTGCGTGCATATTTTCCGAGATATTTCGGGAAAATACTCGAAAATCCACAAAGGATTTTCTCCGTTTTTCCCTTCATCTCTCAAAAAATCTGACGACGCAATCTGCATACGTCAGATACGAAACAGACTCTCATATTTCACAAAAATGCTCGTGAATACATCAAGTATTCACTCCGCTTTTTGTTTCATCTGACGAAAAATTTGACGACGCATCTGTCGCACAATCTTTGTGCGGTATTGCCCTAAACAATTCGAAAAAACTGCACCGCAGGTCTGCGTACAAGCAGAAAGCGGTGCGGTTTTTTTGTGCGTTGCACTGGAAAATGTCAATATTGTATCCCACAAATCCGCATAAGAAATACACGAATCAGCGAGGCTCTTTTTATCCATTCCGTCAATTGACAGATCATGCAGGATATGGTAAACTAACAATAAAGGAGGGGATCCACCAAAAAGCACCAAATACACAAAAAACGAATTCGGCAGTTGTACATTCATACAAATAAGCCCGAAATCTGTTGACAAAAATGTATAATAGTGCTATAATATTCGATAGAAGGTTCTGTGCGTTTTCCGATTTGGCAATGAGAGGAAGGATACACGATGAAACGCATTTGGAAAAAAATGATGGCGATTTTAATGGCAGTATTTCTGGTGTGCACAACATTGGTGCTTGCGGGCGGAGCCGAAGTTGTTTCTGCACTGGCAGAGGCAGGCGGGAATACACCGGAGGTAACGGACGGGGCAGATGCACAGCAGTTCGCCGACAATTCCGGCGATATTATTATAGGGAACATTTCGATCGAGCTGGATCAGCTGATCAAAAACCACTATATGGTCACTGTGCCGGTCACCATGCCCAATAACCCCGGCTTTACCGTTCTGCAATTTGGTGTAAAATGGGATGTGACACGCATGTCCGTGCAGGGTGCACGTTCTACCGGCAACATGAAGCTGCCGATTCTCACCATTGCCAATGACAAAAGGCAGATCTGGATGATGTTCATTGAGAACGACTGCAAGGAAACCAATATCAGTTCCCTGACAGCAGAGATCAATCCGGATGTCAAGGTGGGGGATACATTTGTGCTGGAAGGGGCTTATGCGGACTATGCCGACAACAAGGCTCTGTACAAAGACAAGACGATGAAATCACATGACCTGAATATTGTTTCCGGTACGATCACCATTGTGGACAGCGTTGTGCCGGAAGTAAAACTGCAGATCGGAGAAGTCAGACCTTCTATGCGGGATCTGGATGAGAACGACTATATGGTAGAAGTGCCGGTGACCGCAGAAGCGAACAATGGCTTTAGCGACATGGTGTTTGGCTTCCGCTGGGATGCCAGCAAGATGACGGCAGAACCGCCGTCCGGCAATATACCGGAAGGGCTTTCTCTGATCCCCACCATTGACAACCAAAACGGTGTCGGGTGGATCCATGTCATTGCCGACAGCACCTATACCGGCAGCGACATCTGTACGCTGCGGTTCACAGTACCGGACAATACGAAGCCGGGGTCGATCTATGACATTACCGATTGTAGCAGTGATGGAGATACAGAGGCATCGGTTGCCAACCACTCCGGCACTGCGGGTACGCTGACCATCAACAACGGCAGAATTTTTGCCACTTCCACCCAGGCAGCGAATTCTTTTGCATTCGGTAAGGTGACGATTCCGGACATTTCCATTTCCATGGAAGATCTGGAGCAGAGCGATCACCTGATCTCTGTGCCGATTACGATCACGTCAAACAGCTGCTTTACCATGCTGGCGTTCGGTGTCAGCTGGGACACCAACGATTTGAGCATTGTCAGCTGTACCTGTGATGATACCAAGAATCTGGGCATGATCGAATCCTATTCCGATGACAACAACGGCGTCTGGATGCAGTTTCTCTATCGCGGCCCCTATGATGCTTTTACAGGAACGGCACTGTGTACGCTGACGTTCCGTGTGCGGTCGGATATATCGCTGGGCGACAAGATCATGCTGAATCCGCAGGAACTGAGCCCCGACGGCGACAGCATGATCATCGTCAGCACCAAGGGCACCTTTGGTGACCTGAACATGCAAAAGGGCACCATCAGTCTGGTGTCGGCAAACGAGCTGACTGCGGCGGCAACCGTAAAGATCAGCGATGTGGAAATTGATACCTATCATTTGTGGCTCAAGAGCTATGTGGTAGATGTGCCCATTGTCCTGAAACGGAATACCGGTGTGTCCTATCTGTCTATGGGCGTTTTCTATGACGAAACCATTGCACAGGCGAAGGAACTGCAAAGTGTGAACATCGATCAGATCGGTGTAATGGACGACTTTAGCCGGCGGTCCGGTGAAGTGGTAAGCTCCGGCTGGCTGGAATTCCACAGCGTAGACCCCAGCAGCGGGTATGTCTACAGCGGCACCACGCTGGGCGTGCTGAAGATCAAGCTGGACGAAAGCGTCAAGGCAGGCGATGTGATCGACCTGTCTGCGGCATCGCTCTCGCCTACCGGGGCAGTAGCCACGGTAGAAATCGCCGACGGTTCCCGTTCTTCTCCGGCACTGGTTTCCGGCTCGATCCGCATCACGGAAGCCGCAACCACAACACCGGCGGAAACGACCACTTCGGCGGAACAGACCACTGAAACGGAAACCACTGTGACAACGACCGCCACAACGGAAGAAACGACGATTTCGGAAACAGAAACCACCACTGTTATGGAAACGACTTCTGCCGAAACTACAACAGAAACGACTACGGAAACCACAGAAACTACCACCGAAGAAACCACCACGGAAACGGTGACAGAAACCACTGTGACTTCTACAGAAACTACAGCAGCGACTACCACAGGATATACCGCTGCAATCAAGACTGACCACCTGAACCGGACAACACTGCGGGTACGTGCCGGACAAACCAGCCGCCTGCAATTTTATCCGGCAGAGGGCAACGGGGACGACTGTGTCTGGATGAGTTCGGATACAGATATTGTCAAGCTTGCTCCTGGAAACACCTCCGCGGAAATCGTGCTCACCTGCAACCGTGTGGGAACGGCAGAGGTGTCTGTGCTGTATGACGGGCAGGTGCATACCTGTAGCGTTCGTGTGGTATCCGGCGACAGCGAAGCTGCCGGCGATGTCAACGTCGACAATCAGACAGATCTGTCTGATCTGGTGATGCTGAATCATATGCTGCTGGGGCAGATCCCCACAGGAGATACCGCATCTCAAAGTGCTGACATCAACGGTGACGGGTATCTGGACAACTGTGACGTTTTGCTGCTGATGCAGATGCTCCTGAATCAGGGATTGCTACAGTAGGCTTTTTGAAATTTAGAACAAGAAAAGCGGTACAGAATTTCTGTGCCGCTTTTTTGGCTCTGTAAAGGGAACTCTGCATAAAACAATCAGGCGGCTTCGTGGGGTGTTACTGTAGATCTGCCTCTTTATTATGCAATTTATGAGTGGAAAAAACGGGGCTGGGCGTGTTCATTTTTGCGGCTGCATTGACTTCTGGTAAAAAATATGCTAAACTGAACAGGAGAACATTTGCGGCGGCATGGTATCAAGTCCGGCGGCACTGTCCGGAAAAGGAGGGACTTCTGTGGTACAATTCTGGGTTGGCATGCGGCGGCTGACAGCACACTGGAAACCGCTGATACTGTTTGAAATTCTTTGGAAACTGGTGACGCTGCTGGTGATTGCACCGGCATGTGCCGGCTTGATCCAGCTGGCGATCCATCTGGCGAAGCTGAAATATCTCACCACATCCAACCTGTTACAGTTTCTCCGTTCCCCGTGGACGATTCTGCTGCTGGCAGTGCTGTTGCTGCTGGCGGCGTTGTATACCCTGTTTGAAATTGCGGCAGTCTGTACCTGTTTCCGGCAGTCCCGCTTTCAGAAAGTCCGTACCACGCTGGGGCGAATGGTGCGTTCCGGTTTGCAGTCGGTGCTGCACTTCTTTCGGGGCGGCGAACCGTTTCTGGTGCTGCATCTGCTGGTGCTGATTCCGCTGATGCAGTTTTCGGCGACTTCCGGTATTTTTACCGCAATGGGCATTCCGGATTTTCTCGCCTACTATATGACGAAAAAGGAATTCCTGCTGCCGATTTATGTGGCAGCGATCATTCTGTGCTGTCTGCTTTCTGTTCGCTGGGTCTTTTCCAGCGTGCTGTTCACGCAGAACCAGTGCAGCTACCGCAGTGCCAGAGCCACCAGCGTACAGCTGGTGCGGGGGCGTTTCTGGCAGACGTTTTTCTCCGTGCTGGTGTGGAACTGCTGCTATTTCGCCGCTTTGCTGGTGTTCCTGTGTATGATTACGGTGGTCGTGCTGATGGTGATTCGTGCCACCGGCAGCAATGATCTCATTATGTCGCAGGCAATGCGGATCCTGAAACTGCTGATTCAGATCGTGCTGTGGAGTTTCTCGTTTTTTGCCACGCCGATCTGCATGGCACACCTGACGGCTCTGCTGGAGAAACGCTGTGTGCAGATGCCGGAGGTGGTGCTTCCGGAACCGGTTCCGTTGAGCCGGAGTGCCAAGCCGTTTCGCCGGAGCACGGCAGTTCTGACGGCATGCTGCTTTACGGTGGCGGCTCTGGGTCTGAACCTTTCGTATGTGTACAGCGTTTTCACCGGCAAGGCGAATTTCCGTCTGGCACTGTTCCAGAATCCCACCGTTATGGCACATCGGGGACTTTCTGCCGATGCACCGGAAAACACCCTCTACGCCTTTTCCGATGCCATTTCGGTGGGGGCGGATTTCATTGAACTGGATGTGCAGCAGACCAGGGACGGCGTACTGGTGGTGATGCACGATTCCAATCTGAAACGCACTACCGGTGTGAACAAGGACATCTGGGACGTGGACTATGCGGACATTCAGAATCTGGACGCAGGCAGCTGGTTCGATCCGGCGTATGCCAACGCCAGAATCCCCACGCTGGAAGAAACGCTGCAATTCGTGGACAAGCGGGCGAAGCTGAACATCGAGATCAAGCCCACCAAGCACGGTTCCGATACGCTGGAGCAGGACGTGGCAGAGTTAATCACTCAGTATCAGTACACTGATGCCTGCTATGTGACATCGTTTTCCTACGGCTCGCTGAAAAAGGTCAAGGAAGTCAATCCGGAGATTCGCACCGGCTATCTCATGAGCGTGGCATACGGACAGTTCTACTCCCTGAAATATGCGGACGCGTTCAGTCTGAACAAGGTGTTCGTCACTAGTCAGGTAGTCAACGCCGCCCATCAGCAGGGCAAGCAGATATTCGCATGGACGGTGAACAGCATGTCCGAGGTGCGGAGCCTGTGCAATCTCCACGTGGACAGCATCATCACGGACGATCCGGTCATGGTGCAGAATGTGATCTCGCGGGACAGCACCGGCGAAACGCTGCGGTCTGTGCTGGACTATTTTATCAATTGAGGGGAATTTCTCAGTCAGGCTGGCAGCCCACGCATCTATTTGTCAACGTTTTACACCCCACCTCACGAAAGGAGAATCTCCATGCACCTATTCGCCGCCCCCGTTCCCGCCGGCAAAAAGGCTCTGGAACACGAAACCGCTTACCGGCTGCTGGCATATGCAGTGCAGGAAGTTCACGGGCTGTCCCTGCCGGAAATTGCCTGCGACTCCCGCGGCAAGCCCTTTTTTCCACAGCGGCAGGAGATCTGTTTCAACCTTAGCCACTGCCGCGGGCTGGCAGTCTGTGGCATCTCGGCGTTTCCGCTGGGGGTAGACTGCGAAAGCATTCGCTCTCTGCGGGAGGGGGTGCTGCGGCGTTCCTTTGCACCGGAGGAGGTGCTTGCTGTCATGGAAAGTCCCCAGCCGGACGAAACTTTTTTCCGGTTCTGGACGATGAAAGAAGCGTTTGTCAAGGCTCTGGGCGTGGGCATCTCCTACCCGCTGCACACGGCGGTGTTTGCGTTGGACGGGGAAGATGTCACTCGCCATCCCCAAGGCTGGCAGTTCCGGCAGTTCCGGCCGGACAGCGGGCATATGGTGTCCTGCTGCGGAGCATCGGAGGACACGCTGCCGGAAGAACTCCACGTTGTGTCATTCTAAGGAAACACTGAATAAAGCCCGCCTGACGGCTTTGTACGCAATCTGCTTGCAGATTTTCCGTCATATTGCCCAGAAATCCCTTGCCATACGGCAGTATGCCTGCGGAATTTCTATGCAATCTGCCGAAAAATCTGACTACGCATCTTACGCACAAGCTTTATCCAGTGTTTCCCTAACCGAAAATGGAAAATTATTTTCCAGCATTTATACATTTTGCAAGAAAGTCGCCTTTGGCGGCTTTTCTCTTTGTGGATTTCTCCAAAAATCGGGATTTTCTGCAAAGGTCGTGAAAAATTCACATTTCATTATTTGACTTGTGGTATAATAGACATAGAAGAATATGCCATATGTTCGAAAGGAGTTTGGTGAAGATGAAAACACGATCGCATACCGCAAACACCAGCAGGAGCCTGCCGTCACGAGTTATGGCGGTGCTGCTCTCCGCGGTGCTGTTTTGTACAGGGCTGTCGCTAGGCAGCTTTGCTTCGGCGGAAGAACTGCCGGTATTGGAAACGGACGTATCGCAGGGGAGTTCCGGCAACCTGCTGATCGGCATTCAGGGCACGTATATTGACCAGATCAGCGAGGCACTGGACTTGATCAACAGCTACCGGCTGGAAGCCTGCCAGAACGGCTATCCCAACCCTGACGGCAGCGGCAGCCTGACTATGAGCGACTATGAGCCGATCCAGTGGTCGGACGGACTGGAGTATATCGCACGGATCCGTGCCGCAGAGGCTTCCCAGACAGAAGATCATGTGCGTACCAACGGAGAAAGCTGCTTTGCCATTCAGGCACCGGCGGGGACGTCTTCTCACGGAGAGTGTCTTGCATGGAACCGTGAGAAGAATATGCTGCATGGTATTGAGCAGTGGTACGGCGAGAAGGAGTCCTATCTGATCGACAGCAGCAGCAGTGCCGCCGGTCACTATAGAAGCATGATCTCTCCTGGCAGCCGCTATATCGGTATCGGTGCGTTCTACACCTCTACGGCAACCTATGCCAATACCACCTGTGCGGAATTCAGTTCCGGCAAGGGCTCGGACAGCCTTAGCTTCACCTATGGGGAGTGTATCCAGAAGCTGGAGGTTCCCGCAAGTGATGTGACTGTAATGGACGATTCTGTGCAGAGTGTCATGTCCTACGGCGATACCCAGACCTTGCAGCTGAAGATCCGGTACAGCAACCGGAAAGGCTTTACGCTACAGGAACCGGTATCGTGGAGCAGTTCGGACACCGATGTGGTATCCGTCAGTGGTAACACTGCCACTGCTGTGGGCTACGGCACGGCAACGCTGACAGCTGTAGTCAACGGTCTTTCTTACACATTTTCTGTTACCGTGGACGACAATGTCACCGTGACCACCACCGAGCCCAACGAGTTGGAGGACACCATGTGTCTGAAATTCGCGGATCTGGAAATGTCGCTGGAGGAATTGCAGGCGAACAACTATCGGGTGGAGATGCCCCTTTATGTCAGCCAGAGTTTTAGCGATATGAACTTCAACGTCGTTGACAATCCCAGTCTGACGAATGTGAAGTGCGATTTCGGGGACAAGATCATCACGTCTTCTGCCAGCAGCGGCTATTCGACTTCGTATCTGCTGCGTGTGTATCTGTCGCATACCGAGCAGGAAGCCGGTTGGATCGGCACGATCACCTACCAGCTGCCGGAGAATACCAAGGCGGGGGATACGTTCTCGGTGGATTTCCGCATACTCAAAAGCAGCTACTGGATCAGCACTTCCGGAGAATCCAGCAAGATGCAGGGGGAGAGTGGCTCGATCACCATTACCGGTGCGGAGGAAACTACCACGACCACAGAAGAAACTACCACCACAGAAACAACGATGACCACCACGACCACTTCGACCACAACCACTTCTGCAACAACGACAACAACCACAACGACGACAACGATGACTACTACCACCACAGAGGAAACCACTGCGACTACTGCGGAAACGACTACAACTACCGCGACCAGCACTACAGCGGAGCCGCTGCAAAAGAATCTGACGGTTTCGCTGGGAAGAGTGGAAGTGGGCGTAGATGAATACGAGCAGAATCACATTGTGAGCGTTCCGATCTATATTGATCGGGAGTGTTCCGCTTTGAACTTCGGCATCAGCTGGGACAGCCGTCTGACGTATCTGGACAGCAGTGTTGACTATGGTGCGTACTCCAGTGCGGAGGCGGACGGTTTTGTCTGGCTGGTAAATGCATCGATCAGCAATATTCCGGCAGGAAAGATCGGAACGCTTCGGTTCCGGCTGCCGGACGATGCAGAGGCAGGAGATGTCTATGTGGTCAACTTGTCTGCACGTGCCGCCAGTGGTGCCGATGCCATGTGGCTGGATAATGTGAACGGACAAAAAGGCACACCGTTGGTGCAGGGCAGTACGATCACAATTACAATTGCTCCGGCACCTACGACTACCGCACCGGATACCGGCAGCGTGCTCTATGGTGATGTCAATCTGGACGGCAAGGTGGATATATCCGATGCCGTGCTGACCAACAAGGCGGTTTCTGGTGTGGTAATGCTGAACAAGCAGCAGTATCAGAATGCCGACTGTGATGCCAGCGGCGAGGTCAATGCCGATGATGCCACCCTGCTGATGAAATTTCTGGTGCATATTGTGACTGTTTTGCCTGATGCGGCATAAAAATTGCCGCGTATTCCGGCAAAAAAAACCTTGACAAATGCGGCATTCTGGCGTATAATAAAAATAAAGAGAGAGCATACCAGTAGACGGTCTGCTCCCACTGCATAGAGGTTAAAGAATAACCGCCACAGTTTTGGGAGAAGTGGGGCGGTTATTTCTTTTTCTTGCCGTGGTGATTCTGATTACTATTTTTATGATTATAGTAAATGTATACGATCAAATTGGCTAAGGACAGCAGAACACTGCAAATCTTCAGCAAATCACCAAAGGTGACATATTGATCCATCATACTGATCACCTCCCATCTGTTCAAATGAGCAGTGGGAGCAGAAACAAACCGCCTACCGTTATTGGTATGCCCTCAAGTTATTAGTATATCATATCTTGCAAAAAATGTCAAATGCAAGCCGCCGCATCATTGCCGGAGTTCTCTGGTGATGGTGCGGTTTTTTGTTGCCAGTCAGTGCCGCCTTGACAAAATGCAACATTCTGTTCTTTGGAACTTGACTTTTTCGAGAAAATATGGTATTCTATTTTTGTCGCATTTGTGATAAAAAGAAAGAATCTGATGAACAGATGATATGAGAAAGGAATGCATTTCTATGATACAGAGAAAAACCTGCCTTGGGGGAATTGCAGCAGCGGCGGCGTTACTTGCTGGCTGTGACCGGCTGCGGAAAGTCGTATCCTGCTAAAAACGCTGCCCAAAAGGCGGAAACCAGTGCCGCATCAGAAAGCACAGAAGCTGCTGATGCGGAGAGCCGTCCGACGGTGGAGCAGGCGGATTTCCAGCTGAAACCGTATGCCATGGACGGAATCGGGTGTGCGGTAGAAGTGCCGGACACCTTTACAACCGGCTCCGGCAACTCTGCTGTTTCCGGCAGACTGTCCTTTGACGGCACGGAAAGCGATGATGCCATTGTTGTCACAGCGTATGATGCTCAGCCGGAAGAAGAATTCAACCAATTTCAGGAAGACGACCTGTTCGAACTGATTAACTTTTCGACCACGCTGCCGCAGCTGCAATATTTTCGGGAAACGGAAATTGCCCATGCGGAAAATATGCCCTGTAAGGCGTTTGTGGGCGAAACACTGGGGACAATTGCCGGAGAGGATACCTATGTGACGATTCTGGCGGTCAACTGTCCTGCACAGGACAAAATGTACGTCTTTTCCATGCGGGACAAGACCGGCGAGTTCCAGAACTACCGCGATCAGCTGGCAGACCACATCTATCTGAATGAAACTGGCTATGTGGTAGAGAACGACCAGTTGGCTGATGCACCGGAACCGGAGCCGCTGTCCTATTCCAACGACACCATTGGATACCAGATCGATTTGCCTGAGAAGTGGGAACGGGTCACTGACACCAGCCATTTTTACGGGCTGGAATCGCTGGCTTCCCAGTATGACGGCTATGACCTATTCATGAACCGCGATCGGGACTATGCCATTGTGGCAGCCAAGTCCATGACGGTTTCCGATACGGAATTCTATGCGGCAATGGAACAGTACAAATCCATGTGGACAGGTGCCGGCGGCAATGAACTGGTCACCTCCAAGGAGTGCACCGTGTGGGGCTATGCGGCATATCAGCTGGTCATCAATCACACAGCCGGTGCAGATCCCACCACCAGCGTGACGTGGCTCATCAACAAAACCGGCGATCAGTCCAAGTGGCTGCTGGTTCGTTACTGTTACCGTGAGGACAGTGCGGCAGAATTTGCAGACACGCTGATCAACAGCATTCATCTGCAATAAGACAAATTCCCTAGAAAAATAGTTTTCCCAGTCCGGCAGCCGCCGGACTTTTTTTGTTTTGTCAGGCGAAAATATGACAGAATCTCTGAAAAAGTTACAATTTGGATAGGAGAATCTTGCTCGGTTTCCTCTGAAATTCGTAGAAAAGCAACACTTTTCCACATAAAAAATTGTGCAGATATGCAAAAGTTCGGGGAGAACCTGCCGGAAAGTCTTGCAAAACGGTTACAAACATGGTATAATAGCATTTGTACGGTGACCACCGCCGTGAGGGGACAACCTCTTCTCACGGAAATGATGTCTGCCGTTCGCCCTTGCCTGTGACAGACAGGCGGGCGAGGCAATGCAGGCGGCACACAAGTTCTGGGGCGGATCGTCTGGCTGTGACAGATCCTTTGATCCGACAGGACAATGCCGGCAGAGCACGGCGTATCCCTTCCGCTTTCAGGACCGGACAGGCGTGTGCAGCACAACGCATTGCAGCGGCAGGTTTCTCCGTACATCTGCGATGCAGCGACTGCTGACAACGCAAAATTCTCAAAGGAGCGTTTTTATGCGTAAGAAAATCATGGCAGTCGTTTTATCCTGTCTTACTATTTTCGCTTTGGTCGCTTCGTCCTTTGCGGTGACGTTTTCCGCGTCTGCCGTTTCCGTGGACGAAATGACAAAAGCCGCTGTACAGATCATCTCTCGGAGCGAGGGTACCTATGGTACGATCAATCCCAACGATAACGGTGCAGTCAGCATCGGTATGTTACAGTGGCATGCAGACCGTGCCCTCCAGCTGATGCGTTCGATCGCAAACGCAGACACCGGCTCGGCACAATCCATTCTGGGAAGCTCGTTCTATAACGATGTGATGAATGCTTCCAACTGGAACTCCCGTACATTTTCCAGTGCAGAGAGCACAGCAGCTTCCAACCTGCTGACTACCTCCGCCGGAAAGTCCAAACAGGACGCACTGGCATACAGTGACGTACAGGGCTATATCAGTGCCGGACAGAATCTGGGCATCTCCAACGCCGGCGTGCTGGTGTATTATGCCGAACTGTACAACCGCGGCATGGGCGTTGCAAAACGGATCCTGAACGCGGCGGCAGGCGGCGGCTCTTACAGCAGCGTGACACTGTCAAAGCTGCACACCACTGCACTGGCGAACAGTTCCAGCTATTACACCGACCGTCTGAACAATGCCTATAACACCATTGTTTCGCTGGGCTGGGGCGATGCCTCGGTTTCCGGCGGCGGGGACAACGGCAGCGGCGGTGGTTCTGCGGACACTTCCGATTTCTCGGAAAGCTATGCCGGTACATATACGGTGACGGCTTCGTCCCTGAACGTCCGCAGCACACCGTCTACCTCTGGTGCAAAGGTGGGCGTACTCCCCAACGGGGCACAGGTAACCGTCACTTCTGCCAACGGCAGCTGGGCGGCGGTGTCCTATAACGGCATCAGCGGCTACTGCTCTATGGATTACCTGAAGCAGAATGCCGCACAGACGACCGTACCGGCAGAAACCACGGCTCCGGCACAGACCACCACCACGGCGGCAACCGCAGCCACTTCGGATTTCAGCGAAAGCTATGCCGGCACCTACAGTGTGAACGCATCTTCTCTGAACATTCGCAGTGCCCCCACAACGTCCGCTTCCAAGGTGGGCAGCATTCCCAACGGGGCACAGGTGACTGTCACTTCCGGCAACGGCAAGTGGGCAGCGGTGTCCTATAACGGCATTAGCGGCTACTGCTCTATGGACTATCTGAAGCAGGCAGCTGCCCAGACCACGACCACAGAGGAAACTACCACACCGGCAGAAACCACTACAACAACCGCTGAAACCACAACCACCGCTGCATCACAGCAGGACACAGAACCGGCAGAAACCACGCCGATCGATATGAACCGTGTCGACGAAGCATATGTTTCGCTGTACGGTGATGTCAACTGTGACGGAACGATCGACATTCTGGATGCTGTGCTGCTGCAAAAGTACCTGAACGGCAGTGTGCAGCTGAACTATACACAGCTTGCCAACTCCGACTGCCAGAAGGACAGCCAGCTGGACATCACAGATGTGACCGTCCTGATGCAGTACTTGCTGAGAAGCTTCACTTCTTTACCGGTCGCATAATGTGACCAGCGAAAAAACTGGATAAAACGACAGCCCGCCGCATTCCGGCATATGGAATGCGGCGGGCTTTTTGTTTGTGGTGAATTGTTGTTAATTTGAGTACCACCTAAATTTGAACAAAAGATTTTACTTCCAATCCCTTCACCAGCTTCGCTGGTCCCCCTCGTACTGAGCGGTCTCCTCTGCCCTGCGGGCATCTCCCCACCCCGTGGGGAGTCGCCCTTTTCAAGAGAGGCTTAATTCAAGGTAGTACTCAAGAACTTAGTGTAAGTACCAGTTACTTCTTCAGTCCTGCCCCACGCAGAGCACACTCATAGGTGATATCGAACAGGTCGTTGGTGTCTACCTTGCCGTTGCCGTCAATGTCGCCGGCTGCGGTGGGGAAGTAGGTGCTGCCGGCACCGTATGCACCAGATTCGGCAATCTGCTGCATGGTCCAGTAGATGTCGTTGATCTCATAGGGAACACCGTTGCAGTCTGCATCGCCGGCAATGGGGGACTCGTCGTACACACCGTCATTGTTGAAGTCGAATGACAGTTCACTGCACTTCTTTTCCATGTTGTAGTTGACCATGGCGTTGCTCTCCATGACAAACCGCAGGTAGTAAGCTGTGACATACTGTACAAAGTCGTGTTCGCTGCCCTCGAATGCGTTGATCGCATCATCGTTGTACTCCGGATTAATGGTAACAACCGTTTCCATGTTGGTGGTGAGTGCGAAGCCTGTGTCCTTCTTGGTAATGGTGATCGTCTGATTCGGTGCTACGTCAAAGGTAACCTTGGCGGCGTTCAGCGGAGAGAAGTTGTAGTTGCCCTCGTCATAAGCCATGCTGAACTCAAGCGGCAGGCTTGCGGTGTCGGTATTGGTGTAGGAAATGCTGTCGCCGGTGATGTCCACCTTGCACTTGGTTCCCACGTCATACGTTCTTTTGTCGTAGGGGCTGCTCATGGAGCCGCCCTGCGGATACTGCGATACTTCTACGCGGTAGCCCTTGCCCTTGAGGTAGAAGTCAAAGCCGTTGGAACGCTTGGTCTTTTCCAGATGGAATGCAGAGCCGGTGCCGTAGTAGTTGGAATCCGAGGACCGCAGCTTGCATTCGCTCAAAAAGTCGTGGGTGCTGCCGTCTGCATCGGTGGCAGTGACCGATACGTCCTCCGGTGTGATGCCGCGGTAAGAATGCAGATTTACGATATTGGAAGCATCGGTGTTGATCTCTGTGGTGCCGTTCAGCGGTGCACGATAGGTCAATACGGAATCGTCATCGGAAGCATACAGTACAGATTCACCCTTTTCTGAAGTGAACCCGTATGCCGGAATGCAGAACTGCTTGGTCTTGGAGTTGACATAGATGCAGGCGTTGTCGTTGAACAGCGATTCCTTGGTGGTCTTGTTGTAGAAGTTGCTGTCGTAGGCAACAATGCAGGTGTCGTAGTTCACGCCGTCAAATGTCCAGCTGCCGGAAACCTTGTCCATGCCCACGATCATGTGCGTACCGCCGGCCCGAATGGCAACCATGAAGTAGGTGCCCTTTTCCTTGCAGCGTTCTGCACAGTTCAGCAGGTTGTCTACGCGTTCGTCCTGTGTCAGCAGTGTCGGAGCATACATGACCACGTTGGAAACTGCCTGATATTCCAGCAGCATGTCATAGTAGGTGATCAGCTGTTCTACTTCGTCGGTCAGCGTGATGTCATGCAGGGTTTCTGCACCTGCCTGAATGTCGCTGGGGGACAGCTCGCCGTTGTGTACCAGAATGGACAGGGCTGCCATGCCGAAGCTCTGGCTGCCTTGGCAGACGTTCCGGTATACACTGCTCTTGTTGAGATAGGCGAGCCGTTCAATATTGGTCATGCTGTTCCAGATCGGTTCGAATATCTTCTGGTTGAAGTCATCCTCCGACAGGTTGCAGGAGTGGTTCGTGAACGAGAATGTGTCCTTGTACATGCCGTTTGCAGTGGCAGCCTGTTCCAGTTCGCTGGGTTCTGCCGACGGCTCTATTTCCCCCAGAGATGACTGATAGAATGCATCTTTCTGTTCGTTGGTGATGTCGGTCAGGTTTTCCTGTGTCATGCTGTCCAGAACGCTTTCTGCACCAGCCTGTACCGGCTGATAGCTCAGAACGCAGGCTGCTGCGGTAGACAGTGCCAGTAATGCTGCAAATTGTTTTTTCATAAAAATTCCTCCCTTTTAAATTAGAAAATCTGTAGATCATCGAGAGATTCCTCTGCACTGGTGGTTATCGGTGTGCAGGTCAGCATACACGCTGCTGCGGTGGAGAGTGCCAGTAGTGTTGTGAATTGTTTTTTCATAAAAATCCTTTCCCTTTGTCCGAGAGTTCGGAAAATGCAGCAGTTTGGACTTTCTCTGCAAAGACCAGCGGCAGTGCTCCGGATATTTTTCCCTCTATAATAGACACAATTGAGGAGGGTCAAATGTTGCACTTTTAATTGAAAATATTTTGTGAACATTTGACAGGATAACGTCGGAGATTCCAAAAACGGCGATTTTGCAATAAAAAAGAGCCTGCAGGGGTTGCAGGCTCAGGGAAAATCCAAACAGGTTGCATGCGTGTCAGATGACAAGATTCGAACTTGCGGGATTTGGGGTGGATTTGACGTAGTTTCAGTCTTTTTTTGGGAAGGTTGCCATTTTTGGTTGCCATTGAAAATTTAGGGATGTTGTTTTAGTGGGTTAGGGGAGTTCTTTTTTTGCTGCGGTGAGGGCGACTTCTATGGTTTTATCCATGTCGTAGTATTTGTATTCGCCGAGGCGGCCACCGAAAATGACATTGTCTTCTGCTTCTGCAAGGGCTTTGTACTGTTCATACAGTGTGCTGTTTTTTGCATCGTTGACGGGGTAGTAGGGTTCATCTCCAAGTTTCCATTCCGAAGAATACTCTCTTGAAATAACTGTTTTCGGCAGATCGTTTCCGTTTTCATCTTTGCCGAACTCGAACCATTTATGTTCAATGATTCTTGTCCAGGGAGTTTCTCTGTCTGTGTAGTTTACAGCTGCGTTACCTTGGAAGTTTGGCTTATCAAGAATCTCATTCTCAAATCTGACAGAGCGATACTCCAAAGTACCCAGCTTATAATCGAAATACGCATCGATCGGACCGGTGTAGATTACCTTTTCAGCGAGCTTGTCCAGTTCTTCTTTGTTTTCCAGATAGTCAACATTTAGTCGAACTTCAATACCTTCCAGCATTTTCTCAATCAGCTTTGTATATCCGCCAATAGGAATACCCTGATAAAGTGCATTGAAATAGTTGTTATCAAATGTCAGACGGACTGGAAGGCGCTTAATGATAAATGCAGGCAGATCCTTGCAGTCTCGTCCCCACTGCTTCTCTGTATAACCTTTTACAAGCTTTTCATAGATATCTCGTCCAACAAGCGAGATGGCCTGTTCTTCCAGATTTTTCGGCTCACCAGTGATTTCTTTTTTCTGCTCTTCAATTTTGGCTGCGGCTTCTTCAGGAGTCACAACACCCCACATTTTATTAAATGTGTACATGTTGAACGGCATGGAATAGAGTTCGCCCTTGTAATTGGCCACCGGAGAGTTTGTGAATCGGTTGAAGTCAACAAAGCTTGTGACATAGTCCCATACCTCTTTGTTATTGGTATGGAAAATGTGTGCGCCGTACTTGTGTACATTGATGCCCTCGACTTTTTCTGTATAGATATTTCCGCCTATATTGGGGCGCTTATCTATCACAAGCACGCTTTTTCCGGCTTTTTTTGCCTGCTGGGCAATTGTTGCTCCGTATAGACCGGAGCCGACGATAAGGTAGTTGTAGTTCATTTTATGTATCTCCCTCACCGATTGCTGTACATTTTTTCATAGTAGTCCTGATACTCGCCGGAAATGATATCCTTCCACCACTTCTGATTGTCCAGATACCACTGAATGGTCTTTTTGATACCGTCTGCAAACTTTGTCTCCGGCAGCCAGCCCAGTTCGTTGTGGATCTTGGTCGGGTCGATGGCATAACGCATATCGTGACCCTTACGGTCGGTAACGTAGGTAATCAGGCTCTCCGGCTTGCCCAGCTCCTTGCAGATCAGCTTGACAATGTCGATGTTCTTCATCTCATTGTGACCGCCTACGTTGTAGACTTCGCCAACCTTGCCGTTGTGGATGATGAGGTCGATCGCCTTGCAGTGATCCTCCACATACAGCCAGTCACGCACATTTTCGCCCTTGCCGTAAACCGGCAGCGGCTTGTCTGCCAGGGCATTGGCGATCATCAGCGGAATCAGCTTTTCCGGGAAGTGATATGGACCATAGTTGTTGGAGCATCTGGAAACCGTTACCGGGAGACCATAAGTTCTGTGATAAGCCAGCACCAGCAGATCTGCGCCTGCTTTAGAAGAGGAATACGGGCTGCTGGTGTGGATGGGAGTCTCTTCGGTAAAGAACAAGTCCGGTCTGTCCAACGGCAGATCGCCGTAGACTTCGTCGGTAGAAACCTGGTGATAACGCTGGATGCCATATTTCCGGCAAGCGTCCATCATAACCGCTGTGCCGAGGATATTGGTCTGGAGGAAGATCTCCGGGTTTTCGATAGAGCGGTCTACGTGAGATTCAGCTGCAAAGTTGACAACGATGTCGGGCTTTTCTTCCTCGAAGAGCTTGTACACGCCCTCACGGTCGCAGATGTCCAGCTTGACAAATCGGAAGTTCGGATTGTCCATCACCGGTTCCAGTGTGGACAGATTGCCAGCATAGGTCAGCTTGTCCAGACAAACAATGCGGTAGTCTGGGTGTGCTTTCAGCATATGAAAAACGAAATTGGAGCCGATAAAGCCGGCACCGCCAGTTACAAATACATTCATTTTTAATCCTCCGCCATTAGAAAACAAGCTTGTCTTCAGCTACTCTCTTCAAGTGTTCGCCATATGGTGATTTACCATATGCATCTGCTGATTCGAGAAGTTTTTCTTTGCTAATCCACTTTTCATGATATGCAATTTCTTCAGGTGCAGATATGACAACGCCTTGCTTGTTTTGAATTGTCTGAATAAATATAGATGCCTCCATAAGACTGTCCATAGTTCCTGTATCCATCCAAGCAAATCCTCTGCCGAGAATCTGAACTTTCAGTGCATCTTCATTCAGATAAAGCTGATTCAGGTCAGTAATTTCTAATTCTCCTCTTGCAGATGGCTTTACTGCTTTTGCTTTTGAAGAAACACCTGCGGGATAAAAGTACAAACCGGTAATGCAGTAATTAGACTTTGGCTGTTGTGGTTTTTCTTCCAGTGAAATAACATTTTTGTTTGCATCAAACTCAACGATTCCAAATCTTTCAGGATCTTTTACGTAGTAACCAAATATGGTAGCCATGCCGTTTTCAGCATTTTTCTTTGCTTCCATAAGGTTTTTTCTAAACCAACCACCATAGAAGATATTATCGCCAAGTATCATGGCACAAGGCTCATTTCCAATAAATTCTTCTCCGATAATAAATGCCTGTGCAAGTCCGTCAGGATTTTTTTGAACAGCATAGGAAAGATGTACTCCAAAATTACTTCCGTCACCAAGCAATTCTTGAAATCTAGGAGTGTCCGTTGGGGTAGATATAATGAGAATATCCCTGATGCCTGCAAGCATAAGTGTGGACATCGAATAGAATATCATTGGCTTGTCGTAGATTGGCAAAAGCTGTTTTGAACACACTTTTGTCAAGGGATAGAGTCTTGTTCCAGAGCCACCGGCTAATATTATTCCTTTCATGTTAATCCCTCACATTTTACAAGATTTAATGATATTGCATATTCTATCGACATCATCCAATGACAAATCTGCATACAAAGGCAATGTTAATACACGCTTGCTGAGGTGCAGAGCAACAGGTGTATCAGATGGATCATACTTTTCGTTGAATGCAGGAGAAACACTTGTCAGTGGGTAGAAATACTTTCTTGCTCCAATTCCATTCTCAGCAAGTTTCTCCATAACTTCATTTCGGCTTGCTCCAAATACCTTTTCATCAAATACAACAGGGAAGTAGGCATAATTGGATTTTACATCAGACTTGGGATCACACAGTTTTATGCCATCAATATTTTTAAGATTGCTGCGGTATCTTTCTACAACAGCTTGACGCTTTGCAATTTCGGATTCCAGATGACGCAAGTTGCAAATCCCCATAGCAGCTTGAAATTCATTCATTTTGGCATTGCCGCCGATGTATGCGACTTCCTCCGGTCCGTGAATACCAAAGTTTTTCAAGTCGTTGAGCTTTTGTGTCAAGCTGTCATCGTGATAGCAAACTGCGCCGCCTTCGATGGTATTGAAAACCTTTGTTGCATGGAAGCTGAACATGGATGCGTCACCAAATGAAGCACTAGATTTCCCCTTGTATGTAACGCCAAATGCGTGTGCTGCATCGTAGATGACTTTCAGCTCATATTTCTTTGCAATTCTTTCAATTTCTTCCACATCACACATATTGCCATAAACATGGACTGGAACAATTGCTACTGTTTTGTCAGTAATCAAAGATTCAATTTTAGTCACATCAATGGTATAATCCTTTGGATTGATGTCGCAGAATACTGGTTCAAGACCGTTTCTCACAATTGCATGTGTTGTAGATGCAAATGTAAACGGTGTGGTGATTACTTCGCTGCCTTTGGGAAAATTAAACGAAGCGATTACATTTTCCAATGCAAGGTGTCCGTTAACATAAAGAGTTACATGAGGCACATTCAGCATTGTTTCCAGTTCTGATTGTAACTGCTTGTGCTTTTTTCCCATATTGGTCAGCCAATGGCTGTCCCACAGTTCTTTAATTTCTTTACAGTATTCCTCGTAGTCTGGCATTGAGGAACGGGTTACTAAGATTTTATTCAATGAAAACACCTCTCAAAAAAAATACAGAGTACATGGATCATCAATAATCATTCTTCCGCTTTTTTAATAAGCCCCAAACAAAAGACATTCTGCTTTTTATCAAAAAAATTTTAATTTTTGATTTTAAGTCAGTATGCTTTAGACAGTTTGGAGCTATTTTAGTCATTTCTTCAAATATTAATTTAGCGTATTCAAGGTAGTTCCCTGCATTTGAAAGAATGATTTGCAGTTCTCCTTCATAAAAATAGCGTTCATACTTATGATTGCTATATTCATTGAGCCCTTCAAGCATATATATGGAGCTTTTCCAATCTTCAATAAGTTTATGTATATCTTGTTTTTTTCTTGTTGCAGACCAAGAATCTCCAATCCCATACCTGTAAGCAACCATTTTACTACTCAAATAACGTACTTTTCCTTTTAAACCACACATAATCTGAAGTGGATGATCCCCTACTCTGCATTTTTTACAATATTCTGGATAATCATCCTTGACTTCTCGTCTGTAAACAATACTAGCTGTTGCAATGTATAATCCACCTTTTTTTATAAGGTCTTCAATTTTTAAATCTATGTCATTTTTAGAAATTGACCAGTCTTTTTCGCCATTTGGAGTTACTATTATGGCATTTGAACAGCACATAGAGTATTCCAAATGCTTTTCTAGGAAGCTTATTTGTTTTTGCAATTTATAGGGGTCTGTCCAATAATCATCACCCTCACATATAGCCACATATTTATAGTCTTTGGCAGCATTGTCCATAATTTTATCTAATGAACCTGGATGTGCATACTGATTTTCTTTTTCATAAATAGGCTTAATAATATCAGGATATTTTTTCTCATATTCCCTTATTATAGAGGCAGTATTATCTGTGGAGGCATCATCATGGACAATTACATCAAAACGATATTTCGTTTTTTGATTGACAAAACCTTCAAGGCATTGTCTTATTGTTCTTTCATGATTGTAAGCAAGACATCTTATAGCAAGAATTTTATTATTTTTCATTGCTTTTTCTCCTCTTTAGTAAGAGCTTTATTCTTCGCACATTGTTTGGGCCTATAATAGATTTTATTTTGCCATATATATATTGCTTGAAAAAAAGTTCTTTTATAATATTATCATATGGTTTTACATTAAGCAACTGAAAAAATTGATCTCTTTCTTTTGGTCTACAATTTGGCTCTGAAAAAGAACGATTATTTTTTATTGCAATAGACGAATCAATTTTTTTTATAAACATATACTTCTTCAGTTCGCAAATTATATTTAAAGCCCTTTCATTATTAACAGTTAAAATACTGATTCCCTTAAGTAATTGTTCTTTAGGTACCGTGTCCTCAGGTACCCCCCAATAATCTGCAATAGTGAAATCAGATACTCTATTTTGACCGCAATATTTGCAATTATAGCACGATTCACGTAAGAAGGTATTGTTATTAAAACCAATAAAAAAGGTGTCTGTTGTAGGTGAAGAAATTTTTTCTGTACCGTCTTCAAATATAAGTTTCATCCTTGTGCTGTTGCCGGATTTCCAGCCTTCCTTGGTTGTTTTTACTCTGAAAAAATACATAGATATTTTTTTTCTATATTTGTTTTCTTTACATGCTAAGAAACTATTCACAACTGTTTGACTTGTTACACCATGGCATAATACATCAACAGTATAAAGTAGAGAATGGCAATTTCTCGCTTTTGATAAGTTAATATAATTTAAAAGTCCTCCTATTTGACAGGCTGTTCCGCAAAATAAGACAGGAATACCGTTAAGCATATAATTTCGAATTTGTATAAAACAATCTTTCAAATCACTTTGGTTATATTTGCTTAATCTAACTTTATCTATTTCTTCGTAGCTTTCAATAATAGTATGATAAACGCTATTTGGATTATATGATTGATATGCACCAATCACTACCCCATTTTTATTAAATATTACCTTAGCTAATGCGGAAAATGCTCCTCCTGATGAGCTGTTTTTTATAGCATTGTCATCTTGATTCCAGCACATATAAAATTGACTTTGTTTTTTAGAGACCGGATTTAGTATTGGGCACACTTTTTTGCACAATCCACATGCAGCACAAGCGTCAGACTTAATATATGGATACAAAAAGCCCTCACAATTTTCTTTTAATTCTATGCATTTTTTTGGGCAAATGTATTTGCACGCTCCACAGCCTGTACAATTTTTCTCGTCACATATTAATTTCATAACTTAGTCCTCTAATGCCTTTTTCAAATATAATATGCTCTTGTTTCTCATATCTTCTAATACAGAATAAATTTTTTTATAATCAAGTTCTTGAAAATTTTCACGAATCAAGTTGCTGGCATTAAAAATAATTCGTTCATTCATACCCAGTTGTTTGAGTACATCAATTTTTCTGAACTCTGAGCCGTTTTTGTCGCAAAGAGAATAGACATCTTTTCCAAAATTAATTGAAAGAATTGTACCATGAAAAGAATCTGTGATGACTGTGTTAGAGTTATACACGCTTTCAATAAACTCATGTGGTCCAAATTCGGGATGAGGCTCAAAATACTTACTCTTTTTTATATAGCAGAAAGGAGTAATAGTAAGAATTTTGCAGTTTCTTGCTTTTGATAATTCAATAAGAGTATTTTTTATTTTGTTAAATTTAGTTATTCCATGAAGAGAATAAAATAAAATAAATTTTTTATTATCACGATTTAAATGAAGCGTTTGTATCCATTCCTCTTTTGTCAGAAGAAATGTTGGATCCAAAACCGAGATAACATTTCTCTTCAAATAGTTAGACACTTTTTTTGCACTTGTTTCTTCTCTCATAGAAAGCAACGCAAAATCATTAATTTCGGGAAGAATTCTTTTTATTTCCCAATCGTTCATATTGGCTATAGACGATGCATAGGATATTTTTTTCCCATGATAGCCTTTAAGCAAATAGGGATCCATGAAATTCCAGTCAATATGTTCTAATTCAAGCGAATGTTTATTCCATATTTGATCACTTCCGCTTATAATAGTCGGATATTTATCCCATATTTTTCTAACGTCTTCTGGCGTTCTGCAAATATCGGAAGCATCAATGTTTTCAAATAAAAATGTTTCAAATTTTTCTTTCCTTATATTTCTTCTTCCGTAAATCGGAAGTAAACTCAAATCTTTTATAAATTCTTTATATCCATAGTTAAATCTTAGATTTGAGTAAACTCTTCTCTGTTCATCCAATCGATAGTTAATAATTTCATTTTCAGATCCTAATTTTTTTATGAAAGTTTGTGTTGCAAAAGCCTGTAATACTGATCCATAATTATAAGCAGAATGAAAAGTTATAATACCTATTTTTGACAAAGTTAATTCATCTCCCACCATTTTAAGATTTTATTTGTATCAATTCTATCATAAATCATATCACGTCCATTGGCATCTGATATTTCTAATAGATTGTAAGCCTTATCCACATCTTTTTTTAATTTTTCAGCACTTGTATTACTAAAAGCAAAAACATATATTTTATCTAATATTGCTTTACTATCATCACATTGTTGTCCAACATGTCCATGAACTAGAGACAGAGTGCAATCTTCCATTTTTTCTATTTTACTAGTTCCTTTTATGTGTGCAATTACTCCAGATTTAGCAAAGACATTTACAGTTATACATTTCATATTTTCATTTACTTCTTTTCTTTTGACATTCAAAGTATTTCCATATAAAGAGTGATAGATAAAAATATCCAAGAAATTTAAAGGTCCTTTTTTTTGTGTATAAAAGTATTGATGTGCTCCTTCTAATCTGAAGCCGCATTCGAAAAATGTATAATTTTGATTTTTGTCTAAAAAGCCTGAAAAGAAGATGCAACCATTTTGAATTTGCATTCCTTTAATCATTGCAGTTATCTTATCATTAACTTTTCTAAGAAAAACGTTAAGATACTTTTCTGGGTACAGCCACGCACTTTGAACTACTTTTGAAGTACCATTATTTCTTGCATTAATTGTATCACAGGACGTGAGTAAAGAAATTTTTCCAGATTCTATCAAGTAATAAAAGTCAACTTTGTCAGCGTTTTGAATGTATTTTTCAATAATTACACGTTTATTTACAGATAAATCCCAAGCATATTTATATGCTTTTAATAATTCGTCATAATTATTTGCTATACTTATCCCTATTGACCCCGCTCTATCAGTTGGTTTTACTATAACAGGATATTCGTTTACTTCTTCAATGGTTTTGTACTCTTTTACAACAGGAACGCCATATTTTCTACAGCAATCTTTAAATTTTATTTTATCTCGAGTAATTTCAAGTTGCTCTTCCGTTATATAACAAGGTAATTCAAGCCTTTTAGTCAATTTAATCATATTTTCGACTCTAAATTCACTATAACCAGCAATTACTCCATCAACTTTATTTTTTTTGCAAGCTTCTTCGAGTGCATCTATATTAGACCAACTAATATCCCAAGCTTCATCTGCTTCATATTTTGCAGGAGACAATGTATAGTCAGTATGATTATCAGTTACAATGACATATATGCCAAAAGCCTTAGCTCGTTTTACCAACGATATTTCTCCTGCAGTTGCACCTAAAACCAATAATTTTTTTTTGTTATTATCCATTTTTTATCACCTCAACAATATAGCTCATTTCATCTATGCCATATCTTTGATCACATGGCAATGGCAAAATATCACTAGCTAAGTGATATTCAATTGAATTCTCTGTCATTTTCTTTAAAACATTGGGCCAAAGGACAGGTATAAATATCTTTTTCTCAACTAGCCGCTTTCTTATATATTCAGCATTTTTAACCATAAGAGGGTACATAAATGCTCCATTGATATTCTTAACATTAAGTATGTTTATATTTGAAAACTGCTTGTTAAGGTAAGCAAAGTTTTCAGTTCGACGCTTTTCGATATAATTATAATCTATTCCATGAAGAATATTTTTTGTTAGTTTTGACATCTGCTTTATAGGCTCATTTTTAAAAAAAACATTATTATCCGATGACTCTTTATAGAATTCACCAGCTGTTCTTTCGTAACGTCCAAGAATATAATGTATTCTTTCAAATGACTCATCTACAGGAAGAACTCTATCTATTTTAGCATTAGTATACAATATAGCACCATCAGAAACGCCAAAGAATTTTCTGCAGGTATAAAGAGTGTCTATTCCATTTAGAGGCATCGCAAAATATGCTTGTGCATTATCAAGAATAATATTTTTATACTTTTCTTTTAGATTAAAGATATATTCATCTGACAATTGACCATAGTAATTTACAATATAAAGCCACTCATCAATATGTATATTAGGCTCTTCAATTTTAAAATCGCGATCCACATGGTAGTATCTGATCTCAACATCACATTTTTTGCAAACATCAAAAACTGAATCACACATAAAATAGGGTAACCATAGTTTTTTGATATTTCTTGATTCAATTAAATACATTAGTGCAGTACGTCCGCAATTTAGATGCTTTGCATTTTCGTGGAGCATTTTTCCATGAAAGTCATCTAATTCTATGTATCCGCCAATTTCTTTCATTATAGTTCCTCTTTTAGCATTACTTTATATAATGAGGTGGCATTATCAAGTACTTTTATCATTTGTTTTTCAGAATTGAATTTCAAAAAAACTATGCCCAATGCTTTGGAGGCGTTGTCAAAATACTCAATTTCATCACCACATTTTTTGTATTCACACTTGCGAATAATATATGGTTCTATTTCTGGTGAATACTCTATGTGATCATATATGCCATTTTTTGTGCTATGGAGGTTATGTGTTGCATAATATGGCTTTGGATCACTTATATTCAATATAGGTAATTCTCCCATAGCTGCTTTAATTGTCATTTCTACAACATTGATACCAAATATATATCCTAACAAATCAGGAATCATATTTCCACCGTTTCGAGGACCAATGTCTATAGGAAAAACTCTTCCTCTATGATCAACAATAAGTTCAACATTCATGGCCCCGCTTTTTATACAAAGTTTGTCAATCATGTTTTGGAGAGTGTCTTTTATAGCTTGCAGATAGACATCAGAAACACATGGGGGATAACTTTTCCCAACTGGGACTAATGGATTTACATTGTTATCTCTATGGCAGTTCATTAGTCCCCATAAGATAACTTTTCCATTCCAAATAAATAAATCACCGCCAATAAGATATGGATGATTTTTTTCGATATACTCTTCAACAATTACTCGTTTGCACCTGGAAAATGAAAATGCAAACTCTGCAGCTTCTTTAACATTATTAAAGTTTCGTAACACAGTAGTTCCTTTACTTCCAGATGAGTCAACAGGTTTTATTATTACAGGAAATTCAAATTTTGTTATTTCATTCAAAATTGTTGTTACATCAGTATATCCGCATGATCTAGGAGTGTTAAATCCATTATTTTTTAAAAAGGATCTAAACTCATCTTTGTTGCAGAGAGTTTTTACAGATTCATATGGGTTTGTATATAAATTGAGCTTTTCAGCAACATATGCTGCAGTAGGTGCTGCAGGATCTGATGCATATGCAACAATCCCATCAATTTTTTCTTTCGCAGCAATTTCAAGGATTTTTTCTTTGTTTGTAGTGCTTTCCAAGTAGAACTTGTCAGCAACATATTGCCCAGGATTATCCGAGAGATAATCGCATAGAATTGTATAATATCCAAGTCTTTTTGCAGTTTCTATAGCGACTACTTGTTGTGCGGAACCTCCGAGTAAAAGTAGTTTTTTCATCCTTTTCCCTTCTTTTTTTTGATTTTTTTCATTATGCCTACAATGTATTCATAGCTCTCTATGTGAAAAATTTTGGACTCACCCCAATATACAATTATACCAACAAAAACTTGAATTAAGAGGGTTATAATGCTATTGAGATGCAATAAAGTAACTGTATACACAAGTGCCCCCATAATTGTTGCCATTGCAATTGGAGGCAAAATATCTTTCATTTGTTCAATATAGCTGTAATTTAGTAATTTTTTATTTGGATGTGCATTTACAAAGGACGAAATAATAGCTGTGCAGGCACTTCCAATCGCAATTGCCATAGGAGATTTAAAGCAAAACACCGTGATCATCAAAGCAATTAAGCCATAAATCTTTTTAATAATTTCAAGTTGGAGAAATTTGTCACTTCTGCCAAGTGCGTTAATTGCTTGCAAATTAGCTGTATGTATCGGCCAAAAAGCATAAATAAAACAAAAAATTCTCAAGTATGGAACACAGGGCAACCATTTTTCAGTTAGAAGTAATGATATTAGAGGCTCAGCACACACAGCAAGCCCCATGAGTAAAGGAAAAAGAATGTATGAACTAGTAACAATAGAACGTCTCACCATACTTTTCATTTTTGTTTTATTGTCCTGTTCCTTTGACAATGCAGGTAACATAACTGACTGTATAGATCCATTTATATTAGTAACAAATAAATTTGGAAACTGATTGCCTCTATTATAAAAGCCAAGTGTTTGGGAATCATATTTTTTGCCGACAACAAGATTTGTTAAATTCTGATATACCGTATCTATGAGTGCTGAAACCAGCAATTTCCAACCAAACGAGAAGAAGAGCTTTATTCTATTGTAGTTAAATTTCATTCTAGGATGCCATTTAATAAAAAACATTAAAGTTACGCATACTACAATTTGATTAGTTAACTGTTGTCCAACTAAAGCCCAAAATCTTAAACCAGCATATGCCATTGTAATCCCTACAATGCCAGATGCAACAGCAGCTGTTATAGTACAATAAAGTAATTGTTTGAATTTCATTTCTCGTTGAACTTTTGCATTTTGTATAGAATTAAAAGCACCTGGAATTAATATCAACGCTAATACTCTCAAAACTGATGACAATTCAGGCATTTTATAGAAGGATGCAATGAGGGGTGAAGTAAAAAACAAAATCACATACAAAATTACTGCAATTAATAAGCTAATCCAGAAAACTGAGGTGTAATCGTCTTCAGTGGTGTCCTTTCGTTGAACAAGAGCGGTATTTAGTCCGCTTTGAACAAACACTTGGGATATTGCAATAAATACAGTAAGCATGGTTATAACACCGTAATCTGAAGGTAGTAAGATTCGAGCAAGTATTAGTTGAATAACAAAAGCAATTCCCTGATATCCACAACGTTCAAGAAATTTAAGAATAAGCGAGTTTAAAATTATATTATTTGTTTTCATATCTTATCCTCCTATTTAAATTCTATATTTGTGTAGATGTTTTAAATAGAAATGCTCTATATTAGCCCATTTTAATATCAAAGGGGCATTTTTCATGTATATACCCCATTTATCTTTCTATACCTATAATTGGCTTAATAATATTTTTTATATTGGCTTTTAGCAAAGATAATTTGTTTTCTTCGATATTGTAAACTTCAAATTTTTTTACTTTAAGCTGTTTGTTATAGTCCAACCAAACATTAAATAGCCGTTCTGAAAGAAATCCATATACTCGACTGTTATACTTATCATAGTTGCTTATATCTATTCTTTTTTCTAATTCAAATAAAATTTTAAACAGCCAGCTACAATATGAATCAAAAACCGCTCTTTTGGTTATAAACATATTATATTGGTAAAGGTCTTTAGAATCGGAAACTCTATCAAATGACTCTTTGTATTTCGGAAAATATTTAATTATAATTTTTCTACATTCATCATAATCCCGAATATTATGATTTATCTCATAGTCTTGTCTAATGGTTTTCCCTTGTCGGTGCATTTTGTAAGGCACAATTATATCGTATTTTTTTAGAATATTTGCGGCATCATCATATGAAAGAATATGCTTTAATGGAGTCAGTGTTTTTTTATTGCAAAAATATCTTCTATAATGTGTAAGTCCTATAATATTGTCATTCGTGTTTTTCCACATAAAGTATAATGCCGTCAATTCACAATAATGTGGATTTTTGAGAGAGATATTATCCCCTTCCGAGTCTTTACAGAATCCTAAATCTTCATGATATGCAGCACCTACTTGAATTGGAATGTAATTTTTCATTCCGGGAAAGTTATATTTTTTATGTGTCACAATATAAATCGACATTTTTTTCTCCTTAACATTGCATAAATTTGTATGGATAAGTCTGACCATTATTGGATCTTACGTATTCAAGATACCATCTAAAAATAAGTAAAATAATTAAGACCAAATACATCCCCCATTTTAGACTCTTTTTATTATAGTGTAATTTGTAAATCTGGGGAATTGTTGGAATAAATACAAGAGATGCGAGGTCAAAATAGAAAGCCATGCGTATTGCATATACATTTCCCATAAACATCACGAATGAAAAAGCCATGGAAATAAAAACACAACTTAATATAAACTTATTGTATTGGCGATAGGCAATTATTTTTGAAAATCCCATGCACCCTAACACAGAAACAAAAATCCAAAAGAATGTTCGAATCATTCTGCCACCAACAGCAGTATTGTCCATGTAGGTAAAAAATCTATTTGAAAGGATTCCCCTTGATATCAGGAACGTTAAAAATGGTTTATATAAAATCATTATAAATGTAATAGTTATAAATAATGTAAGATCAAGAATATAAAGACTTTTTTTAGATTTATTTTTTTCGTTAAGCAAGTGTAGCGGAATCAAAATAAAGGCAAACGCAGCTGAATTGTGACTTAAAACTGCCAAACATAAAAGTCCCATTGATAATAAATATCTTTTTTTTATAATAAACGCAAAGGCCAGACAGACTATTGACACCGCCAAAAATTGGCGGAGCAGATTTAAAGTGTTATTATAGAATATAGTATAGTAGCAGAACATCGCAAAAGAAACAGAGAAAGCTTTTTTTTCTTTAAAAAAATTGTTTTTATTAAAGTGAGAGAGAGGTGTGTAATTACTAATCAAATTTAGACTGGCATAAATCATGCAGGTTTCCAAAAAAGACAGAGTAAAATAAAACACTCTGATATCATCGGTAAATGTTCTGACGATATAATTCAATAATATGTACAAAAAGCCTATTGAACACCTATTTCCAAATTGAGCATACTCAAGAAAATTCATTTTTCCGGCATATTCAAACCAAAAATTCCCATACAATCTAACATCTGTGCCTACAGAAAAATCTCTTAACCCTGCAATTAGAGAAGGAATTAAAATGGCAAAGATAACAATTGTATACTTTAGAAAAAAATGATTTGCAAAGCGCCTATATTCTGATAACAGAAAAAGACCACAAGAAATTACAAATGTTGCTATATAAATCATTTGAGATAACCTTTCAAGTATCAAAATTATTTTCAAAATATGATCAGTCTTTGCGATTATTCCTTCTTCTATTTTTACATTTTCAAATGCCTATTCTTGTATTGCATAAGATCTCCACTTTCTGTTGGCAAAGTTGCTTTTTATCATTTTTTACAAAGACAGACATTAATATGATGTATAAGTGTACTTTGATTTAAAACAGTTAATAAATTTCATTGAGAATAAATCGTTTCTATCAGGTGAACTGTATTTTTAATGTCGTAACCACTTTTTCTCAATACATCAGCTGTATTTTTTCGGATCGATTTACTATAAAGCTTTAAAAGATGAGCTGCCCATTTTTCAGGTATTGATTCTAATTTCTCTACTTCAGTTGATTCAAGAAGTATGACACCATTGTCGACCGTAGATGATATTAACATAGGCAATCCTGAAGCTTGCGCTTCAATAGCAGATATAGGAAGTCCTTCATATAATGAGGGCATTAAAAATATATCCATTGCTTGGAGTAGTTCATCGATGTCGTTTCGTGAACCAAGCAGTTTCACATTTTTTTCTATATTTTTATTTACAATGTATGATTTTAGCTCACTTTCTAATTCTCCCGTTCCAATCATAAATAAAAGCGAATTTTTATGGCTTTCTAGTATTTTCTCAAATATATCAATTATAAAAAAAGGATTTTTTTGCTTAGAAAGTCTTCCGACTGATACAATACATAGCTGATCATCTATGCCAAGTTCCTTTCTTTTTAAAATTCTTGATGTTTCAGAATATTTATAATCATCTACATCTATTCCATTTTTAATAATATCGTATTGATCGTTATCATTAAACATCCAATGAGCCGCTTTTTCTGAGCAAGCGAGTCGAATCAAATTGTATTTTTTCATTTTATGTTTAAAAAAATTATGCACTCTTATAGATGCATTTCCGTTAGTTGGATTCGTGTTATGAGAATGTAGGATTATTTTTGGAACCTTATATTTTTTTGAAATGATAATAGGTAGAGGATTCGACAAAGAATTTTTGTTTATATGAATTATATCAAAATTATATTTCTTTATAATGTTTTTTAGATCTTTTAGATAGCGAATCTTATTCTCTGAAAAAGACGTAATTCTAATTATCTTTCCGCCTAAAGCTAAGAAATCAGACTCTATCGAGGCGATTTCGCATTCTTTTAATAAGTATAATTCGAATTTCTTTTGATCAATGTTTTTTGCTACATTTAAAATAAATGTTTCTATTCCGCCTTTTAAATACGCTGCTTCTATAAACAAAACTTTTTTCATATCTCATCTCTTATCTTTTCTACTTTTAGACTTCTATTGCTTTTTACTATAGAATTATCAGGAATGTTTCCGCTTAATACTGTCCCAGCACCTATTACACAATTTTTTCCAATTCTTGTCCCTTTCAAAATTGTTACATTGCTACAAATCCAACAATTGTCACCAATTTCAACTTTCATAGCTTTGTAACCTTGATTTTTTATAAGGACGCTCGACTTTTTAAATACATGATCGTGATCATATATCTTTACAGATTCCCCGAAAATAACGTTGTTTCCAATTGTTATATTTAAATTGGAATTTAAGGAACAGTAGTTATTAAAGAAACAACCATTGCCAATATTTACACAAGCGTTCTTGTATATCATTACTTTAAATGATGATCTCCAGGTTGTTTTTTTTCCAAAACTTATTTGTTTTCTATAAATTAGCTTCAATACAATTTTTTGAAAAACTGCAATTATATGATATTTTATCTTAAACAAAAGCATTATTAATCAATCACCTGTAAACTAAAGGCCTTCCATAAGCCTGCAAAATCCCCGAAAATCCAATCATCAATTTTCTCGGCATTTTATTGCATAAACTTACGTATAACCCTTTTATTCCGTTCTTCTTTTTTTCAGTCCATAACGGTTTATCTGACCAAGGGCTTATATCTTTGTATTTAAACCACTCAGCAACATATCTATGCTTGCAATCTTCATACCATGGCCGCTTGCTTAAAAAGCTTGTGGTATAATGTATGATAGAAGGTTCCCTCACGGCTAACTCAATTTCTTCTCGTGGATAAAAATCAACAGGTTTTCTGTAAACCATCATCTCTTCATAACTGAAGTCATAGAAGATTGTAACTGAGTTAAATCTTGGCTCTAAGCAAAATGTTTCCTTTGAAAGTATTGCATTTAATGCCCCTTGATCTCCTTGCTGAATCTTGCCATTCTTTTTTCTTATAAATTCAAGCAATTTAGATTCAATGTTTTCTCTGCGCCACTTATCAAGGTCTATCAGCATCACTCCAGAGTTAAACATAATATCATCTGGCTCCAAATCGATATTTTTCCTATACTGCTTACTAAAAGCATCTTTTAATGCAGCGATTGTTTTTCCTTTTATATCAAGATTCCAGAGTTCTGATATAGACTTGTTGATTATAATATCACAGTCCAGATACAGTACTCTATCAAGTTTAGCTGGAAGTACCGATGAAACAAAAAGTCTTGCATATTGAGATAATGAACCTCTGTCAAGATTGACATTCATTGACAATTCTTTACTGATATCAGTTGCCTTGATAAAAGAAAGATCACTCCGGCTATATTTTTTTGGGAGAGACTTTAGCTTTTTAATATTTTCATCTGATATTCCGCTATCAAGAACATAAACAATTATATCGTCGACGTCTTTGCTGTTTTCGTATAAAGAAACCAATGAAACGCCTAATATTTCTGCAAAATTATCATCTGTCGCATAAACAATGTGCGGAATATTAGCCATCCTATTTTCACTTCCTAAGATGAATTTTTAATTGTCGAAAAAATAGCTTCTGTAAAAAATGCAATTGAAAATGCTGATCAATCACTTGCAAAAGCAATTTTAAGCACATAACCACTTCTGCCATCTGCCTACACCTATATAAAACAATTATACCACACGCCCCCACAAGTGTCAAGCAAATCCCTCGACAAATACGCTCACAAACCGAAAAAATAACACCGAAAAATTAATTTTTTCTGTTCATATTGTCAATTTCCCGTCGGAATATCTGCCAATTACGCAGAAATTCACGCTGGGGAACGAAAAAGCAGCATTTTCTGCACCATCAAAAAAGCCCGATGGATCACCTTCCATCGGGTAAAAAATCATTTTAAATTCGGGTGATTTGTGCTTTCGGAGCGGAAACTCAGTCTTCTGCCTGCTCTTCTGTCACCAGTGCTTTTCGCTTGATGCCCAGGTAGCAGCGCTTGGGGTTGGCATCGCTGCTTTTACGCTTGCGGCCGGACTTCAGCTGCAGTTCCGCTCTGACAGCCTTTGCAAAGGCATCGTAGTTCGGGAAGCAGTACGCGTAGCTCTCATCCAGGGCATATTCCTTGTAATCGGCGTACATATCCTCGGTGAAAATGTAGTCATCGTCGTTCTCGGTACGTACATAACAAGCCGTAAAGAAGAAGTCCAGAGACTTGCTGGTGCTGCGGCTGACTGCCGTGGGCGGCACATAGCTGTCATAGCTTTCGCCCTCTTCGGAGTCGCTGAATTCGTAGTGGTTGTCCTTGAGCGCCTTGTACGCCAGAATCAGCTTTCTCACAATGGCTGCCTTCTCACGCTCCAACTTGTCCATCAGTACCTCAAAGGGCTCTGCATTGTCGGTCAGTCTGTGTTTGAACGGGATCACAAGCTTACGCATATCAAATGCCGCATCCGGCATCTTCGTGGTAATGTCGTAGTTGGAGGCGTTGATGATGTGTGCACGGCTTTGGAACGGGACACTGCCGTTTTCGCCCTTAGAAAACAAAAAGTTCGTGTAGTTGATAAATTATCTGGTGCTATTGATGATGCACTTAAAACAATCAGTGTATCAGACTGCATTGGGCGGTTTTACTCTTGCGGCTATATACACCTTTTGTCAATCTTTTGTGTAAATGCTATAGATACAAAGTGCCTTTGACTGCAAGCACCAATATCAGCTTCTAATCCTTGAAACGATTTTTGTTTACTTTTTCAATGAATTCACTATATCCAATTGTATATTTGGAATCAATTGTGATTCTTCCATCATCAGATTCAAATACTACTAGATACTTTGCGTGTTTCTTTCGATAGACAATTTTTATATCACTATAATGTATTGTACACTTTCTTCTCCAAAAATTAGAATGCGTAAATGATACATCATCATATATCGTATAAATATTAAAGTATGACATTATTATAATAACTGAAATTAGGATCATTCCGGCTAATACAAACGAACAAAAAATTGGTATATTATAAATTGGCACATTATCAATTAACATTAAAATAATAAAGAAAAGCCAAAATGATAAGCTTAAAATTCCGATGCAAAGATACAATTTAGGATATTTCACTTTATTTGTGCTGGGATCATTCTTACACACAAAATGAAAAACTGCAAAAATAATGATAAGAATTAAAATCTCAATTAACATGAAATTATGTCGCCTTTCTCACTGTGTTTGGACAAAATCTTGATGCTGCAGCGTATTGAAATTTGACATTGCCGGCTGTACTATGTTCTCCTTCCAATACTTTGAATCTGTTATCATTATACCATAAATTACTTGCTCTTTCAAGGGAGTTTGTCATATTCTTATTTTGCAGTTGTACATCATTATCGTGAATCTGTGCCAGGTACTGATGATACGATCATGTCGACCGCATAGAAAAACCGCCTTCGGGCGGAACATAGGGACATAACAAACTGGTAAAAGAGTGCTGCTGACGATTGCTTTCCTTAGGAAACGCTGAACAAAAGCGTAGTTAAGGAAACACTGAATAAAGCCCGCTTGACGACTTTATTCAGTGCTTCTTTATAATAATATCCTTGCTCTCTTCGATCAGCTCGCCCCAGTCTCTGTCGTTTGCCTTGAAGTTCACGAAAAAGGAGAGCGTATCCGCCAGCTGATCTGCCAGATCATACGGGATCTGTTCACTGGTCAGCACCTCATACAGAGATGCCATATCCACATTGCCTTTCTGGATCATATCGCTGATGGCAGCATGCACGGCTGCCTGCTGCTTGCTGCCCATATTGGGGTTGTGAGATTCCACAATGGACTCGATTTTTCGGATGGTATCTTCCCCATTGCCGGAGTCGCCCAGTTTGAGCAGGTCAACGGGGATTCCGTCCTCTTCGATGCGGTGGAAGGTGATATGCTTGGCGATATACGCCCGGACATCCTGCTCTGCCGTTTCACCGCAGCCCACAGACAGCTTTTCCAGTATCTCCTCTTCTGTAAAGGATTCACTGGTATCAAAGACAATAACGGGACGGTGCAGCTTTTGCAGGCTTACCATTCGTTCGGTGAGACAGTGTGTTTTGCCGGAGCCGCTTTTCCCCAGTGCAAAGAAGTGCATATTATCCTTGCGTTTTTCGTCAAAGACCTGGTAGGAAACACCGCCGATGCAGTTTTCTGTGAGGGGGATAAAATGCTCTGGTGCAGGTGCTGTGCTGTACCATTCTGCATAGCGGCTTTCCTCGATCATGAGTTCCACGTCGGAATCCAGAATCCGGTCGCTTTTCAGGGCAATCAGAGCAGGCCGCAGGCTTCTGTGGTTGGAATACACCACCAGCGGATAACGGTTTTTCTTGGTGGCATGGAGATATTCGCACGCTTTCAGGCATTTCAGAATGCGGCAGGTGTTGTCGGCAGTTCTCATAGATGGGATCAGCACATTCTCTATCGCAGATTCTTCCAGGATCAGCAGCTTGTCCTTGACGATCAGCTGGTTTGTGCCTTCCTGGAAGTCCATTTCCTTGCTGTGCCGGAGGATCTTGAGCTTGCCGCTGCGAATGGCATCATTGAGCGCAGCAATAAAATGCTCTGACACCGCATCTTCTGAAGTGCCGGAAACTGTCTGAGAATCGTACAAAATGGGGTAGATCAATGGGGCGATAGGCTGACTGTCGAAATCGAGAATGCAGTCTATCACGCAAAAGTAAACAGTATCCAGTAATGCACCAACCGCAATGATTTCTTTGCTTTTGCCTTGGAAATAGGGACTGTATTGCTCGAATTCAGAGTTGAAGATATCGATAAAGCTTTGTTTGAACCTATCTCGAAACAGTTCGTAGTTTTTACAGATGTGAGATACTATGATGTTTACGAGATAATTCAAGTCATCACACATCTCCGCCTCTTCTTCCTTTGTCATAGCAAGGGCAAAATTTTCCGGCAGCGTCAGACAGATCTTTTTCTCCGGAGGGAGCAGGTATTGTGCATGGGTGGAGAAAATCGCAAGATTATGGGGCTGACAATCCATGCTGTCATTTTCCGTTAGGATGTGCTGCAGCATTTCCGTTCTTTTTTTGTCATCGTCGATAATGCTGCGGTCGCTCAGGATAACGGTTTCATCCTTTGCGTGGAGCAGTTCCGTTCTCACCGCACGCTTGTTGGAACAGAGGGTCAGCGGCTTTGTGCCTCTGTTGAAGATCTGCATGAGGAGCGTCGCAAATCGTTCCGATGCGGCATCAGGTGCAGATATGGTCAGAATACGCTCCATGCTGTATTTCTCTTCCCGGAAAAAAGAACTCAGCAGACCGCAGAGGGAAAAAACGAAGAGCATCATCTTCTTGTCTGTGTCAAGGTACTTTTCGCAGATTCCCTTTATACCGAGAGGGCGGTCTTTTGTACTGGGAAGAACTTTTTTGGTGAAATAGGGGGAGCAGTGTTTCAGCAGATTCATCCCAGACTGATTTTTGTTGCAGCAAAATTGAACAAGTGTTCTTCCTTCTTTGCTTTTTGCAAAAGAAAAGCCGGGATATTCTGAAATGTACAGAATACGTTTCTGAGCAAAATTGTTGATGCAGTGTGCAACATAATCGTTTGCCATAGCTTTGCTTTTGCACATCCATTGAAAAGATTCAAACAGAGGCAACAGATTCTTGCTTGCCAATTTGTCACGAGGAACGACCGCAGAATGGATGTTGTCGTCTGTACTGGAATATAAGACATATAAAAGTTCTTTTCGGTATCCGTCTTTGACGATATAGCAATGGTGAACACTGCGAATTCTTAACTTGCCGATTCTTTTTATTTTTCTTTTTTCGTAATCTATGCAGCTTCCGACACCCGTTATTTGATCTTCGCCATATACTCTGAGAACCTCCTGAAATGGCATTGCCCCGCTTGGCACAGCATGATTTGCAGCTACCTGCATGTGATTTATGGCGATCAATTGTTCTGCGGTTGACATTCCGTACATTCCGTTCATATAAGTGACCTCCTAAAAACTTTTTATTGAAATACATTTTACCTGGCACACGGCACAGGCGGTTCTGTATTTCCAAAAAGCATTATAGCACATCGGAAAATTTCATGCAGACAAAACGCTCTTATTTTTTTGCAGACGCTCTGGGGGAGGGGGCGGAAAACGTAAAACAAACAAAAAACACCTGGCACACGGCACAGAAAAAAATCAAAACCCGTTTGTTTTTGTACTCCTTTTCTGAAATTGCCGTCGGAAAAGTTCCTGTTTGGGCGAAAATCAAACTTCTCCGATGCGTTTTTGAAAAAAGGGGAACAAAAATTGTCCGGACTTTTTTTCGGAGGACGCTCTTGTGCCGTGTGCCAGGTAAAAATTATGCGGGTGGGAGAATTGGGGCTGTGCCGTGTGCCAGGTAAAAAAATTTGGAAAAGAGATTTATAGTGCTGCCAGGCAGCTGAAAAAAGAACAGTTTTTTTCAAATCCTCTTTTCTTTCCCCGGAATATGTGGTATGATATAGATATCTTGTAAAACAAAAGGGGTTGCATCCGTATGGCATCGATGGAAGAACTGTATAACACCATAGCAGACATATGGGATTCTTATGATATATATCGGCAGGAACACGCTGACAAATATGGCGAGGCAGAGGAAAGTCCAAGCACCATAGAACAGATCAAGCGGCATTTTTATTATGTCGAAAAGAACAAAGCCGGTGGACTGATTCCAAAGATAAAAAATAAGATCAATCTGGATCTGGAACTCAAAGAAACAGACAGCCCAGAGGAAAGGTCGGACAAGCTCTGGCTGCTGGAACAGATCTACGTTGCAGAAAAGATCGGCGTATATTTATATTCGACGAAAAATGCCGAACTGCCGGAACGGGAGTTTTTGAGCCGATGCAAGGTTCTGGATATTATTGCAAACCCGAAAGGGATGTATGTGTACAATAATTATGATGATTACGACAATGAAATTATGGATGCATTTGAAACGGTATACACGAATGTCAAAAAGGCTGTGAAAAATGCAGATGAGATTGAGAATACGGTAGATGCGCTATACAGCGGTTGGTTTCATATCAATGCGTTTTTCTGTTTAGGTATTTGTACAGGCAATGTTTTTGGGGATAAACTCTCAGAGATGAAAAAGCAAAGAGATGCTGTTGAAAAGATTGCATTCGATCCGAGTCGCATTCTTTCTACACCAAAGAATGGAAAAGGAGTAAATTCGGATACAGCAGAAACACAAGAGCCGCAAACATACTCCAATTTGAAAGAACGTTTCTTTATTATGCTGGTCACTGCACAAAAAAGAGCGGAGATCAACGATATGCTCCTCGGCACATTTGACTATACAAAGGAAAAAGTGTTGGCTGACCGTGTGATGGATATAAGAGTTCTGAAGGAGTTTGGAAAGAACGAACTCTATAAAAAAGAGATCTCCTTTGAGGAGTTTACAGAGCTTTTGCGTTTTGGCAGCGACGAAGACAAACTGTGCTTGTGGCGGGGCATTACTTCAAAGTACGCTCCTGAGATTCCGGGAAAGGAATTCTTTCAGAGCCGGGGTGAATTTTCCAAGATCATAAAGTACATGAAAAACATAGAAGAGCCGATTACATCTTCTCATGATGTGAAAAGAGCGGTTACCCAATGGTGTTTATTATTCAAGATCGTTTATGATGGTTTGCAGTTTGAGCAAAAACTGATCTCCTACAACTGGGAGGGAAAAAAGGTTCTAAAAACTATGTCATCGATCTTCAAGAGCTATAATGCGGACAGAAATGTAAAATCATTGTCTGACGATCCCCATTCCAGGCGAAAGGAAAGGGAAGACAGAAAAGAAATGCATTCTGCTGCGATCCTGCATCAGTTTACCTGGGACTGTATTGCGCAAATGCACAGTTCGCCAGAGATCACAGACTGCAAAAATGCCATCAAAAAGAAAATGCTTCTGGTGATGCAGGAAACTTTTTCCTGTAAGCTTCAGACGCTGGACGATATCAGAAAAGCGAACTACACAATGCAGTTTGTTTTTCTGATGGATTGGTTTAGTGATGCGTTTTTGGATGTGTGCGAAAAGATGGTGCAGGAAAATTTTTGGAAGAACTTCAAAAATTCTGTAAATCAGGTGCTGCATAAGAAGAATCCGAGCTTAGAACCATATCGTTTTCCATTGATTGTACACAGAAAATATGAGATTTTATACTGCAATGATCTGGTAAAAAGAAGATTATTGAGCATTGCAGCAGCACATTGTATCAATCCGAACATAGTACAGCAAATAGGAAAGAGGTTCGATGGCATCGGGCAAATAATTGCACCGCTTTACGATTGTATTACCGAAGAATCAGATTTATCTAAAAGTGTGAAATATGAAAGAGAGATTGATTTTGAACCATTTCCATATATGACAGTGTCCACAAAACTTTACATCACCATAGACCACTTCAACAAAACCATCACCATTGACGACTGCATCTTTGAAGAACCATACGAGCAGGAACTGCGGCAGTATCTGTGAGTTTCTGCCGGGGAGAAAATTTGAATCAATTGGGATTGACAGCTGCGGTGTAATAGATTATAATAAAATTATACATTGGACTGCGGCTATATTCCAACAATTTATTTGTAAATATCCGCAATTTAGTCATTGATACGGATTTCTCATACAAGGAGGCGATGCAAATGCAGAAAAAAACCAGGCGATTTGAGAGAACGGTGGCATCGGTGTGCAAGGAATATGCCATTCTGACGCTGGCAACACTGGTGATGTCCGCAGGAACCTATCTTTTCAAATTCCCAAACAACTTTTCCTTTGGCGGTGTTACCGGTCTGGCAGTGGTGCTGAGTGCTGTTTCACCGCTGTCTGCGGGAACGTACAATTTTATCATCAATATGGCACTGCTGGTGCTGGGATTTCTGTTTCTGGGGAAAGGCTTTGGCGTAAAGACGGTGTATATCAGCGTTCTGATGTCTGTGGCACTGTCTGCGGCAGAAAAGCTGTTTCCCATGTCCGGACCGCTGACTGACCAGCCGGTTCTGGAACTGATTTTTGCCATTGCCATTCCGGGCATCAGCTCCGCAATCATGTTTAACATGGGTGCTTCCAGCGGCGGCACGGACATTGTCGCCATGATCCTGAAAAAGTATACCTCCATGAATATCGGGACCGCTTTGCTGGCGGTGGACCTGCTGATTGCCGTTTCAGCCTGCTTTGTGTTCGATATTACCACCGGTTTGTTTTCCCTGTGCGGCTTGTTTACGAAAACCATTGTCATTGATACCGCCATTGAAAATATCAACCTGTGCAAATACTTCACCATTGTCTGCAAAGACCCCACGCCGATCTGTGACTTTATCCACACAGAACTGGGGCGAAGTGCGACGCTGTTTACTGCGGAGGGAACATACAGCGGACAGGAGGAATATATTGTACTGACCGTCATGAAACGAAGCCAGGCTGTGCAGCTGCGAAACTATATCAAAAAGGTACAGCCCCAGGCGTTCATGATGATTACCAACAGCAGCGAAATTATCGGAAAAGGATTCCGCAATACCATATAAAACAAAACAACCCCGCACAAAATTTGCCTTTCGGCTTTTTTGTGCGGGGTTGTTTTCAGTTATGAAAGGAAATATTCTTTCGCAATTAGTCGTTGAAGTAACGCTTCAGGAAGCCGGCAAATGCACAGCCGTGTCTTGCTTCGTCCTTTGCCATTTCGTGTACAGTGTCGTGGATCGCGTCCAGATTCAGCTGCTTTGCCTTTGCTGCCAGAGCCTTCTTGCCGGCACATGCACCGTTTTCCGCAGCGACACGCATTTCCAGATTCTTCTTGGTGGAATCGGTAACCACTTCGCCCAGCAGTTCTGCAAACTTTGCAGCGTGTTCTGCTTCTTCATAAGCAGCCTTTTCCCAGTACAGACCGATTTCCGGATAGCCCTCACGGAAAGCGACGCGAGCCATTGCCAGATACATGCCGACTTCGGAGCATTCGCCGTTGAAGTTTTCCCGCAGACCCTGCACGATTTCTTCGTCTACGCCCTGTGCCACGCCGACAACGTGCTGATCGGCCCATGCCAGATTTTCTTCCTTCTGCTCCACGAACTTGTCTGCCGGTGCACCGCAGAGAGGACATGCTGCCGGAGCAGATTCGCCTTCGTATACATAACCGCAAACAGAACATACAAACTTTTTCATGAGTAACTACCTCCATAAAATATCATTTGCCAGGAGATCTTTTTGTCCCCCTCAGCTTGTCTTTATTATAGCATAAGAATAATTCCTTGTCAAGATGTATTCTCAACTAGTTACAAAAAGTTAACATATAGATTTTTAGGGCAATACCGCACAAAGATTGTGCGACAGATGCGTCGTCAAATTTTTCGTCAGATGAAACAAAAAGCGGAGTGAATACTTGATGTATTCACGAGCATTTTTGTGAAATATGAGAGTCTGTTTCGTATCTGACGTATGCAGATTGCGTCGTCAGATTTTTTGAGAGATGAAGGGAAAAACGGAGAAAATCCTTTGTGGATTTTCGAGTATTTTCCCGAAATATCTCGGAAAATATGCACGCAAGATGCGTGCGGGAAGATACGAAACAGGCTCTGAAGGGAAATTTGCAAGCAGATGGCGTGCAAAGTCGCCAGACGTTCTTTGTGCGGTATTGCCTTAGGGAAACACGGATTAAAGCTTGTGTATAGGATGCATCGTCAGGCGGGCTTTATGCAGCATTTCTTTATGTCACTTGACACACTTGTTATTTTGCATTATAATAAGTATCACGATTACGGAGAAATATGGGCAACTACGCACAGACTCTCAGAAAGGGGAACGGTGATGAAAAAGAGAAGATTTGACTGGCTGCGAAAGACCAGTTCGGCAGATGTGATGAACCCGAAAAATTATGAATATCGGCTGAAACAGCTGGACGATGACAATCCGGCAGAACAGAAAGAAGCATATACGTGGTTTCAGAAGCACGCAGAAGAAGGCGATGCATCTGCACAGTATCAGACCGCAATGTGTTTTCTGCATGGAGTTGGTGTGGAAAAAGATGAGGAACAATTCCTGTATTGGCTCACAAAGTCTGCGGAACAGGAGTACGGCGAGGCACTGACGACAATGGGGATTCATTATTTCTATGATTTTGATGCCGTAGAAGAAACAGAACAGGGGATTCCGTGGATGGAACGTGCCATAGAACAGCACGATGATAATGCGGCTGCGATATTGGGTGTATATCTTGTGGAAACTCCGAAAGAGGACTGCCATGAGGAAGAACGCAGGCACCGCGGCTTTTTGTTGCTGCAATCTTCTGCTCTGGAAGGCAACCTTGAAGATCATCTGCGGATACAGGCGTTTTTTGAATTAGGGCATTGTTATTATTACGGCATTGGAACAGAAACAAATATTGAAGAAGCTTATACGTGGTATGCCCGTGCTGCGGAATCGGGGAGTGAAGGTGCTCAATATTTGGCGGCATCTTTGATACTGGACAAGCGGTGTTCTGAAACGGATACCGCAAAAGCCATTGCGTGGCTGCGGCAGGCAGCAGAACAGGGCTGTATGTATTCCACGATGCGGTTAGGGGAATGCTATCTGGAAGGCAACGTGGTGCCCAAAGATGCGGAAGAAGCTTTTCAGTGGTTTCAGAAGTCAGCGGAGCTTGGCAACCCCGCTGCGGTCAATATGGTGGGACGCTGCTATATGGACGGGAACGGCGTAGAGCAAGATCAGGAAAAGGCATTTCAGTATTTTCAGAAGGCATCAGAAGCTGGTGACGAATCTGCTATGTTTAATCTGGCAGACTGTTATTTCAACGGGCTGGGAACAGAGCAGTCCGAAGAACAGGCAGTGCCGTGGTATCAGAAAGCCGCCGAAGCGAACATTTCCATTGCCCAGTACATGCTGGGAACCTGTTATCATTTTGGAAAGGGTGTTTCGCCGGATGAAGAACTGGCACTGCACTGGCTTCGAAAAGCTGCTGAACAGGACTATGTCGGGGCACAGTACGCATTGGGCACGCTTCTGTTCCGGAATGAGGATAGCGGAGAAAACGATGCCGAAGCAGTCCGTTGGCTGGAACGTGCCGCAGAACTGGGCGATATTGGTTCTCAGGTGAAGCTGGGCGTTTGCTATCAGGATGGATACAACGTGCTGGAGCAGGGAAAGGTCTGCTTCAAGGAGGACATGGAAAAAGCAGTGGAATTGTTTCAGAATGCTGCGGAACAGGGCGATGCAGAAGGACAATTCCAGCTTGCCAACAGCTATCGTTTCGGTTTAGGCGTGAAAAAGAATGTGCCGAAAATGCTGTATTGGCTGCGGCTGTCTGCCATGCAGGGCTATGCAGAGGCACAGTATGCACTGGGGATCTGCTATCAGGACGGTATCGGTGTAAAAGCGGATATAGAGAAGGCAATGGACTGGTATGAGCGTTCCGCTGCCCAGAATTATCCCGATGCCATTTGTTCCGTGGGCATGTACTATCTGGACGAGGAGGACGATGTGGAAACTGCCAAGCGTCTGGTGTATAAAGCGGCCCAGATGGACTGTCCGGAAGCACAGTATTTAATGGGTATGTTTCTCTATGAGGGCGATGACAGCGAAGAAGATGAGGAAGCTGTCGCATGGTTTCGAATGGCAGCACGGTATCAGAATCACGGCGGTGCCATGGGCATGCTGGGCTATTGCTACATGAACGGCACCGGTGTAGAGCAAGACGACGAAATGGCAAGGGTCTGGCTCAAAAGAGCGGCAGAGTGTCGGGATTATGATGCCATTGAACTGCTGAAAAATTACTACATGATCGACGACTACGACGATTTCGAATACGAAGATTACGGCGATGAGCCGGAGTATGATGACGAGGACGACGACTGGGAAGATTAAAGGCAATACCGCACAAAGATTGTGCGGTATTGCCTAAAACCGGAATCCCCGCATATCCTGTCCCTCCAGTGTCAGCAGGTCGATCTTCCGGCGGTCATTGCCGAAATAGCCGCCCAGCTTGCCGTTGGCACCGACCACCCGATGACAGGGAATGAAAATGGCAATGGGGTTTCGTTTCATGGCACCACCTACCGCCTGTGCGGACATCTTGGGAATGCCCATTTCCCGTGCAGCTTTCTGTGCCAGCATGCCGTATGTGGCAGTGCAGCCAAAGGGAATCTGCTGTGCCAGCCGCCAGATCCGCAGCTGAAACGGCGTTCCAGCCGGACGGAGCAGGGGCGTAGTTTCCGGAGCCTTGCCATTGAAGTAGGTGTCCAGACAGCGGCACACGCTTTCCAGAAACGGTGTGGCTGACTGCGGCAGTGTTGCCGGCACATCAAAAGCCGCTTCTGTCAGAGCATTGTCCTCGGCAGTAAGGCGGATATTTCCCAGAGGGGAATGGTAGATCAACTGTGTTTGCATAAGATGTTCCTTTCTTGACATGATATACAAATACAGCCCGAGAATAACAGTGGCAATACCGCACAAAGAGCGTCTGGCGACTTTGCACGGTATTGCCCAGTATTCTCGGGCTGTTGTTTTTTTGGTGTTATGCACAGGCAGTTTCCAGTGCGATTCGCATCATATCGGTGAAAGAAGTCTGTCGTTCTTCTGCAGTGGTGGATTCGCCCCGCAGCGGACAGTCCGAAACAGTTACGATGCACAGGGCTTCCTTTCCGGCGGCAGCAGCATTCATGTACAGTGCAGCCGACTCCATTTCCGTGGCAAGCACGCCCATTTTCGCCCACTGCGGCAAAGGGTTTGGCTCGTTGTAAAACACATCGGTGGAGAGCAGGTTGCCCACATGCACCGGAATCCCCAGCCTGCCGGCAGTCTGGTAGGCTTGTTCCAGCAGGGCGAAGGAGGCGATAGGGGCGTATGTGCCGGCGAGGTGATACTGTGCCGCATAGTTGGAGTCCGTGCAGGCAGCCTGCCCCAGTACCACATCACGGAGGTGAATGTGGTCGGCAACGCCGCCGGCAGTGCCGATGCGGAGAATCCGGTCTACGTCATACTCGTGGAACAACTCATAGGAATAGATGCCGATCGAGGGCATGCCCATGCCGCTGCCCTGTACGGAAACCGGTACACCGTGATAGGTGCCGGTGTAGCCGTACATGCCGCGGACGGTATTATAGCATACCGCATTTTCCAGAAAATGTTCTGCGATGAATTTCGCCCGCAGCGGATCGCCGGGCATGAGTACGGTTTTGGCAATGTCGCCTTTGGCGGCTGCGTTATGAGGGGTTGCCATAAAAATCAGTCCTTTCACATATGAAATGAGGTTATTTTCTGCGGCGAAGCTGTCCCAGTGTCTGGGTGATAGCGTTGAAGTTGTACAGCACCATAAAGACAAATCCCACAGCCAGAATCAAAATCCACATAGGCGGAGCCTCCACCACGACAATGCCCAGCAGGAACAGGGCAGCGGTGTTGGCGGCGAATTTGGCGTGGTTGACCGGAAACGGAACATACTTTCGTGCGTCCACGATCCGGATACAGTAGCAGACAAAGTAGCTGGCGAATGTGGCAATTGCCGCACCCATGATGCCCCAGATGTGAATGAGGATAATGTTCAGCACGATGTTCACGATTGCAGCCACCAGACTGGTCCAGAACGAGTGTGTGGTGTGCTGGGTCGCAGAGTAAACGCTGCTCAGGAACTGGTTGAAGCACATCATCAGCACGCCTACGATCAGTACCGGCGTATAGAGGAATGCGGTGGCGTATTCCGGATAGGTGTTGGAATCGATCAGAATGTTGGACAGGATCCGGACAAATACGATCAGTCCGGCACTGGCGATAAACATGAACGACTGGTAGGTATCGAATACACGGTGATAGAACCGGCTTCTGTCCTTGGAGTCGTTTTCCTCAATGGCGGACATGTTCCACGCCTGAAAGAAAATCGTGGAAATGGTGGAGATCAGGTTCGGGATCTTGGTGGAAACACCGTAGATACCGGCGGCAGTTTCGCCCACCAGTCCTGCCGGACCGGACGTGTACCGGATAAACAGCCGGTCGGAAAAGCCGGTCACCAGCCACAGCAGGGCGGACGGGATCAGCGGAATGGAAAACCGCAGCATCATGCGTAAGATCTTCTTGTCCATGTACCGCAGCCGGAAGTACCGGTGCAGTCCGGCGACCGCCCACAGGAACAGCCCCGACAGCAGGTCGGACAAGATCACGGAGATCAGGAAGCCCGTTACACCCAGATGGAATCCCGCAATAAAGGTCACATTGAACAGGAACAGGGTCAGCGTGGCGAGTATGCCGTCTATGGCAAACAATCGCACCAACCCTCGTGCCCGCACAAACTGGGAGGCGATCTGTCGGAATCCGGAAGTGATACAGTAGATCACCAGCAGCACCACATAGCCCTCTGTATAGGGCAGCAGGGTGAGTGCCGGCGAAAGCAGCAGCAGAATGCCGATGCCGAACAGCTCTGTCACACAGGCGGAAGTAAAGACCTTGCGGTTGTCGAAGTTTTTGTCAATGCCGTAGCGAATGACTGCATCGGCAATGGAAAAAGTAATGATCGGAATCAGAAAGTTTGCGGTCTGTTCCAGCAGCTCCTTCGTGCTGTTGTCGCCGGGGTTGATGTTTCCCGTATAAAGCCGCGTCAGCAGCAGGAGCAGAATCTTGGAACCGAATGAGCCGATCGCAAATATCAGCGTATTCGAAACGAGTTTTTTGTATTTGTTCATGAAAGCCCACCTTTATCTGTGTTTCACCGCACCGGAAAATCTGACAACGCCTCTTATGCACAGGTTTCGCACAGTTGCCTGTCATGCCGTCGATTTTTTCGGTGCTTCTTCTTATTATAACATAAATCGATGCAAAATGGAATCTTTTTTTGCAAATCTCTGCCGGAAAACAGAATTTGTGCATCTTTTACAATTTGATGATCGCAAAATTGTACATATATACAAACCTCAAAAATTTTTTCTGGAAAGTGCAACATTTCGGGGTGCTCGATTGTGTATATAGTGAAGGGATTTTTTGTGGGGTGAAGAACCCCGCAGAAATGGGCGGTCAGAAATCGTCCGAAAGGAACGGAAATGTGAAATCATAATGGAAACACTGCATAAAGCTTGTGCGTAAGATGCGTAGTCAGATTTTTCGGCAGAT
>OGCO01000876.1_pt1 | contig 49120 bp, 48 predicted proteins | sample 1570171 | NCBI WGS metagenome assembly OGCO01 (sample SAMEA4370583, study PRJEB24528) | human gut metagenome
TGATACAGTCTGCCATTGATGAGAAGGTGAAGATTCAATTCATTATGAATGTCTACAATGCTGAAAGAGAGCTTGTGCCGTCGTGGACAGATAAGAAAGGCAAAGCTATTTTGCGTAAGGTTACGCCGTATCACATCCTGGTTTACAACGATAGATATTATATGCTGGCCAATTATGAGCGGTATTCGAATCTTTCCATTTGGCGTATAGACCTGATGAGCAACGTGAAACTGCTGGAGGAAGCAGGACGGCCGAAACAGGAGATAAAAGGAATGACAAATACATGGAACGGACAGGAATACATGGAGCAGCATTTGAATATGTTTTATGATGATCCGGTTAAAGTTACTTTAAAAGTGCCAAATGATCATTATACCATGATGGTTGACTGGTTTGGCAATAGCTTTGTTAAATGGAGGGCTATTGACGAGAAGTATGATATGGTATTTGTTACTTGCAGCGAAGCGGCCATGATCAATTGGGCCATGCAGTATTCGGATGTGGTGGAGGTACTGGGACCGTCGGAAGTTCAGGATGCTATTGAGAAGCGATGCAGAGATGTATTGGCTAAACTGGAAGTAAACAGAAATTAAAAACAAAATAGGAATGTAGTGAAAGATGCTGTCGTTCTAATGTAAGAAACATTGGAGCGGCAGCATTTTTGTCCTACTTTTTGTCCTGTAAAGGGAAAAGCGTTGGTATATACTGAATGCATAGTCAATGAAGACATTCTAATTCAGAGAAAAGGAGATGGAGAATAAAGGATGGCGAAGCCGGATGTGGAATTTTCAGTGAAGGATTTTTATCAGTATCTGATGGCAGAGAAGCATCTGTTGTCGGACTGCAATAAGCGGATTGACCGGGAACTGCAAAATCTTCTTGAGAAGGTAATCGGCGAAACGGATGTCCGGAAGCTGGAAAGCCAAAGGGACCGATTGTTCGGGACGATCGCTGAGGGGCAGGAAGAAAGCTTTTGCCTGGGGTTTCAATATGCGGTTTCTATATTGACAATCAATTGTTCCTAAAGGAATGAAAATGGGATATCAACTGAGAAGGATATCCTGATTAAAATGGGGAGGTAGCTCAGATGGTAGAGCACCAGAGAAAAGAGTCTTGATAAAGGCTTGAACAGCAAAATGAACAAGAGGTAAGCTGATTGTCGCGGGTTCGAATCCCGCCCTCTCCACGGACCGACTTATTTCAGTGGCAGAAGACAGGCACAAAACAGAATCTTGATAAAGGTTCGTGCAGCAAGGTTATTTGGTGTGAGACCTGGAAGGCAGGTTCGATTCCTGCAGTCGGTCATTAGAAACTTGAGATGAAGCAGAACAGGAGGCAAAAGCATGGCATTAATGGGTGCGTTGAAAGAACAGTTAAATGATGAAAAACAGCAGACAGAAAATGGTGCGATCGGTTACAGAACCTCCGGCAGACATCTGCTTGATCTGAATTTTGCAGTAGGCAGTATGAGAAACTGGGGGGATGAGAGAATTCTCCGGGAATACAAGAAAGCATATTATGAGCAGCCGCTTCTGGCTGTCAAATGGCTTTTTTATCTGCGGGATATCAGAGGCATTGGTATGGGGGAAAGACATATCTTCCAAATCTGTATGCACTGGCTGATGGAGGATCATTTTGAGGAAGTATCCGGTATTATCGGATTGATTCCGGAATACGGTCGATTTGATGACTGGCTGTCCCTGTTGGATACAAAAGCAAAAGATATCATCATTTCAAAAATCATGTATCAACTTGAGCAGGATCTGCAGGCTATGAGAGAAGAACGTCCGGCCTCTCTTCTGGCCAAATGGCTGCCATCCTGCAATACAAGTTCAGCCAGCACAAGAAAGCTGGGAAAGATTGTCTGTCAGTCCCTTGGTTTTACAGAACGGACTTATCGGAAGATACTGGCATCCCTGCGTGCTTATATTGACGTCGTAGAAGTTAAGATGTCCTCTGAATCCTGGGGAGATATAGATTATAGCAAAGTGCCGTCGAGAGCCAATCTGATTTATGGCAGTGCTTTTCTGCACCGGGATGAAGTTCGGAGACGGGCATTTCTTGACAAGCTGACAAGAGGTGAAGCGAAGATTAATGCCGATACCTTATTTCCAAGTGATATTGTGGCGAAATATTATCAACAGTCCAGGTTTGCATGGGGGTATGGCAAGCTGGCAGAAAAAGATGAGACATTGGAAGGTTTGTGGAAAGCGCTGCCGGATTATGTGAAGGGAGATGCATTTACACTGGTTGTCAGGGATGGCTCGGGATCCATGCAGGTAAATGTCGGCAATACAAAGGTGACTGCGTTAAATGTATCCACAGCCTTGGCGATTTATTTTGCAGAACATGCCAGAGGTGAATTTCACAATCAATTTATTACCTTCAGCAGCAGGCCGGAGATGATTAATCTGTCTGAGGCAAAGAGTCTGAGGGATAAAATCGATATTTGTGAAACCTATAGGGATTGTACCAATACAAATCTTCAGGATGTTTTTGAACTGATTCTGTATACAGCTGTTGATCATCATCTGTCTCAGGAAGAACTGCCGGATAATATTTTGATCATTTCAGATATGGAATTTGACCGTGCCATATATAAACCCAGCGGGGAGTACGGCAAAGCTTCTAATGTTTATACGCAGTCGCTGATGGCAGTGATCCAGAATAAGTATGCCTTTTATGGGTATGAAATGCCGAGACTTGTATTCTGGAATGTATGCTCCAGAACGAATACAATCCCGATTCAGCAAAGCCGTGCGGGAGTTGCACTGGTCAGTGGATTTAATCCGGCTGTCTACAATATGGTGCTTTCCAATGAGACTGATCCTTATCAGTGCCTGTTGAAGCAGATTAATGACAAACGATACGAGGCAGTCGAAAAAGCACTTGAATAAAAAATTTAAAAAGCGTTTTAGCATTGGCAGATGCGAAGCGAATAAGTCCCAGTGGCATTTCCATTGGGACTTGTGGGCGTTATTTGATTGAAAGCCAATGAGACATCACACTCGTTTGTTGGAATCTGTTGAATAAAACGAATGATATATGGATTTTTTGACACATGGACAATTAAAGTGTAAGTTCTTGTACTAATAAATCCGTATAATATAGCTTGTAAACGAAAAGTGACTGTATTAATGAATGACATAAGAAGGAGTGCCGCATATGAAAATTTATTGTATGAGTGATATTCATGGCTGTTTAGCTGCATTTGAAGAAGCATTGGATCTGTTCGAAGAGCATCTTGAAGAGAAGGATACGAGACTGCTGCTTCTGGGAGATTATATCCATGGCGGTGAAGATAACTATGGTGTTCTGGATAAGATCATGGCTATGCAGCAGAAATACGGCTATGACAAAGTTATTGCGCTGATGGGGAATCACGAAGAGTTTGTTTTATACGGGTCAACCATTAATCATATGATCAGAACCATGGACGATGATCAAAAAGACAGCGATGGGCGGGATGAGCCTTATATCAGATGGATTGAGAATCTTCCGAGATATTATGTGGAGGGCAATACGATTTTTGTCCATGCAGGGATTGAGGAAGATGCCGGAGATCTCTGGGACTGGGCAACCGGGGAGAATATTTTCACAGGAAAATTTCCGGCACAAACAGGGAAAATAGAGGGTTTGGACAAGAAGGTGGTTGCAGGGCATATAGGAACTTCAGACATTGCCGGAGATGCATCTTTCCATGATATATATTATGATGGTGCTTCTCATTATTACATAGATGGAACAGTGCTGAAAAGCCGCAGAATTCCTGTATTGATGGTGGATACAAAGACAGATCGGTACTATCGGGTGACAGAGAGCGGCAGCTGGCCGGTTCAGCCTTATGATATGGATGACGATGAATAGGATACCTGGTGCAAAAATCTTTATCGATGAGGCTTTTCATATACATACGGTGCGCTGCGGTCATGCTTCGGCTGACCCGGCGGAGACCTATGTACAGGCGGCATGCCGATTAGGTTTGAAAAGGATAACTTTCACAGATCATGGGCCATTTCCGGGAAATCCATTCAGCGGGCGAATGAGAATAGAGGAACTGGATGATTATGAGAAAGAGTTAAAAGCACTCAGGAAGCAGTACGACAGACGGATTGATATTTGTATTGGTCTGGAAATCGAATATCTCCCGGAGTATAGGAGCTATTATGAGATGCTGCATGAACGGTTTGATCTGCTGCTTCTGGGGCAGCACCACACATCCATGCCGGATGGAAGATATACATTTGATATAGATGTTCCAAAAGCGCTGGCTTATCATCAACTGATTGAAAGCATTCCGGAGGCCATTGAGACGGGACTCTTTTCTGCAGTGGCCCACCCGGAACGGGATTTTCATGAAGATGATAGGTGGACGGAGAAGGATACAGAGATTAAAAATGCCATCTTTGCAGCGGCATTACAGCATCATGTGAAGATGGAGAAAAATGCGGCGCTCTTGGAAAGTGGTGGAAAGCATCAGCAGTTCTGGCAGGATATACCGGAACAGATAATGATGGTTTATGGGGTGGATGCTCATTGCCCGGAGGATATCGGTCGAAGAATACAATTGTTGAAAACAGCTGCAAATGAATGAATTAAATGATGATCGGAAGATATTGCGGCGGTATAGATAAAGGAGAAAAGGTTTATGAGATATTACCATGTGATATTTAACACCAGTTCAGAAGAGATTAAGGAAAAAGCAAAAGTAAACTTGAGAGAATATAGTTATGATAGTCCAATTGCGTCAGTGAATAATTATATGTACAGAAATTTGCAGAAGGAATTATCCTTTTTGGCATATCAAGAGGAAGAAAATCTTGTTTATGCTGTGTTTGCATACAATGAAAAGAAAGTAATGTATCAGGATGCCTATCAGGCGATTACTGAAATGCTTAAAGCAGATTTTTTTATAAAGAAAGTAAAAGAAGATCCATATGAAATAACAATGCATCAGTTTATGGATTGTATTTTAGAATCGAGAAGGAGACAGTATCTTGACTATTCCAATAAAATTATCGATTCAACGCATTTATGGATTTATTACTGTAATTCTGCAGATTCGGATTTTAGAAATACAAACTATCATTTTACAGAACGGATTATTTCTGGGAAGGAAAGGAAAAACTATTTTTTATATGATCAGAAATTTATCGGAGAATTAGAAAATATAGAGACACATCAGAATACATCTGCATACAGCGGCAATATGGTGCATTATATTTTATCTAGCCGAAGCATAGAAGCGGCCAGTGATATGGTTGAAACACTTATGCAGAAATTATTGAAAGCGAATCGTATTGGCAGCAGGAGAATGGAAGTTATTAGTGAGATTGATCCGGCTTTCTACAAAGGAAATAATCATATTGAAGAAATTATTGAAAATAATGTCGGCGGTGTCATTGTCTTTGATTTGTCCGAGAAGTTTGGTTATGATCCGACAGACTATTTAAGTGCAAGCCAGTATCTGGAGATGTTGGTGAAAAAATATCGAAACCAGTGCCTTTTTGTCTTTACTTATAACATGGACAAGCCGGGATTTGCCTACTATCTGCTGCCCAATCTGAAAAAGTATGTGATTCCGGTGATGCTGAGGGAAGGAACCGGTGACAGAAAGGCAGCTGTTCGGTATATGAGAGAGCTGATCAAAGGTTCGCAATATGCCCAGTATGCAAAGCAGGCCAATGAATTTATGAAGTTATTTCCGGGAGATACATTTACCCAGACGGATGTGCTGATGGCTTATGAGCAGTTTGAAGCCTGGTGCCTGAACAAAAACGTGCTGAAAGCCTATGATTATGATCTTTCAGAGGACTTTATGCTGGATCGGGATGAGAATGCGGCATCTGCTTATGATAAGCTGCAGCAGATGATTGGCCTGAATGCGGTTAAAAACCAGATTGATCAGATCATCGATACGGATCTTGTAGAAAAAGAGCGTAAGAAGCGTATGGGAAGAAACTATGAATCCGGCACAATGCATATGATCTTCGGCGGTAATCCGGGCAGTGCCAAGACAACAGTAGCCAGATTATTTGCGGGAATCGCAAAAGAAAAAGGCATTTTGAAAAGCGGTGTTTTTGTAGAGCTGGGTGGTATGGATTTAGATAGATTTTGCTGTGATTATGCCATCAGAGAGGCATTCACTGCAGCAAAAGGTGGTGTTCTATTTATCGATGAAGCTTATTCAATGAAAAGCAGTCTGGCGATTACCGTATTGCTTCAGGAACTGGAAAATCACCGGGAGGACGTCATTGTGGTTCTGGCCGGTTACAATGAGAAAATGCACCGTTTTATGGAATTGAACGAGGGCTTGAAGAGCAGAATCCCGCATTGGATTGACTTTCCGGATTACAATGCCGGTGAATTAACTGAAATCTTCAAAATGATGCTGAAAGAGCGTGGTTTTCATGCAGAAGAAGCCGCTGTTAAAGAGGCCTATGACATTTTTGATAAGGTACGGCGAAGTGATAACTTTGGCAATGGCCGATATGTGCGTAATCTGATGGAACGTGCCGTCAGGCAGCAGTCAGAGCGTCTGATGTCTGTCAGGAAAAATCCGGGAAATATCCGGGAAGATGAGCTTTTTCTTATTTCAAAGGCGGACATCGGCAGATTGGAAACAGATCAGAAAGAGAAGCGAACCGTTGGAACGGCACGAAAAGAGCTGGATGAGATGATTGGCCTGGATACTGTGAAGAAAGTGATTCACAAGGCGATTGCCAACTACAAACTCCATAAGCTTTATACTGAGAAAGGAATTTCAAAGGAAAATGCTTCTTTACATATGGTTTTTACAGGTAATCCGGGCACAGCCAAGACAACCGTGGCCAGACTGTTTGCAGAAATCCTGAAGGATGAAAAGGTTCTGCCCACGGGCAGCTTTGTGGAAGCAGGACGAGCAGATCTCGTAGGAAGTTGTGTCGGTTCCACAGCACCTCTGGTAAAACAAAAATTCAAAGAAGCCCAGGGCGGCGTTCTCTTTATAGATGAAGCCTATGCGCTGTGTGACGGATACAGCAATGGGTATGGTGATGAGGCCATTCATACCATTGTACAGGAAATGGAAAATCATCGGGAGGATGTCATCGTCATCTTCGCAGGTTATCCAGAACCAATGCAGCAGTTCCTCGACAGAAATCCCGGCATGCGTTCAAGAATTGCATTTCAGGTGGCATTCGAGGACTATTCCATTGATGAATTGTGTGCCATGACAAAACTGATGCTTTCAAGAAAACATATGACTGCGACGGAGGCTGCCATGGAGAAATTAAGAAGGAATTATGAAGGTGTTCATGGAAGCCGGGACTATGGCAATGGCCGATTTGTTCGGAAGATGCTGGAAGAAGCAGAAATGAATCTGTCCGAGCGGTTGACAGAACTGATGGCATCAGATGATGGAACAGAAGATTTGACGGTAGAGCAAATGACAACTTTGGAAGCGTGTGACATTCCGGAAGCGGTCAAAAAAGAGACAAATCAGAAACGAAAGATTGGATTTGCGGCAGCAGATTAGAAAGGGGTAAGACAGTATGAATTCAGAAAAAAGTAAAGCATCTAGAATAGGAGAACGGCTGCATATTATCAATGCCATTGTATGGGCAGTGGAGCATGGAAGGGAGGTCATTGAAAGTGTCTATGCAGCTGCTGATATGCAGGCTGCAAGAAAAGCATTGATGGCAAAGTTCGATTTTACAGAGGAACAGGCGCAGGCCATTATAGATATGAGGCTTAGAGTGTTTACTGAAAAGGAACGGGAAAAGCTAAAAGAAGAGCAGGAAGAATTGCAAAATGAATTGCAGAGTTTTAAGCAGTAGTAAAGAGATTCATTTATGGTGTTGAGGTGGAAAAAGAAAAATGGGAAGACAGGAAAATATTGAGATTTTTAAGGATACAGAGAAGCTGTGTAAGGAAAATGCAGCAATAAAGCAGGCACTTCAAAAATCAAGAAAAGGGCAGAAGCTGATCACAGAAGATGTGGAAATGTCGTTGATAGATAAAAAGCGTTTTAGGCATCCGGCGAAGGTTGTTGTCTCAAAGAAGCGAACGTTTGAGGCAGCAGCGGCCTATAAGGAAACGAAAACGGCTGTTCATAATTTTGCATCTGCCTCCAATCCGGGAGGCGGTGTGGAGCGGGGCGCGAATGCGCAGGAAGAATGTCTCTGTCGCTGTTCGGACTTATACTTTTGTCTGAATACGCCGGAGATGTTGAATGGATTTTACAGGCCTCATCGGCAGGCGAGGAATCCGATTCATAATGATGATATCATTTTTACGCCGGAAGTGTTGGTGTTTAAAAGGGATAGTGAATGTCCGAAGCTGATGGATAGATCCGAATGGTATCAGGTCGATGTCATTACCTGTGCGGCACCCAATCTCAGAGAACATCCGGGAAATACCTTTAATACTGGGGATGGCAGGAAAAGTGTCAAAATGTCAGATGAAGCACTGCTGGACCTGCATGAACGGAGATTAAGACGCATTCTGGATATTGCCATTTCAGAAAAGGATGAAACGGTGATTCTTGGAGCCTTTGGCTGCGGTGCATTCAAAAACAAACCGGAAATTGTTGCTCAGGCGGCGGGAAATGTGATTGAAGACTATCTGTATGCCTTCAAAAATATTGAATTTGCGGTGTATTGTTCACCGAGAGACGATCGGAATTTCAGAGTGTTTGAGAAATATATGAGAAAAATATGTGAGAGAAATTAGAAGCAAGGATGACTGATATTAAATAAAACCCCCGGTGAAAAGGCAAAATGGAAAAATAATTTTACTGTTTTATCGTAAAAATGGTTTAGAAAGGGATGATGGGTAAGTTCTTGCGCATGTAGAAATGCTATAGTAAGGGCAACAAGCAGATGAGTTTCTTAAATGGAGGAAATGTTGGATGAAAAACAAGCATTTTGTTGTATTTCTTGATGTAGATGGTGTTCTCAATTCTAAAACCACTGTACAAAAGACACCGGAAGGCTATAGGGGCATCGACGATGCCCGGGTAGAAATTCTGTCAAAGGTCATTGAAAAAATGGGCGGCGGCGATATTGTTTTATCTTCTGATTGGAAAGAGATGGAGCCGACACAGGAAGATTATGTGTATCTGGTTTCAAAACTGGAGAAATATGGTTTAACACTGTCGGCGCATACAGAAGACCAGATGTACAAGCGCGGTGCTGGTATTCAGGTTTATCTGGAGAATCATCCTGAAATCGAAGAATATGTGATTCTGGATGATAACTTGTTTGATTTCAGAAATTATCCGAAGTTGTGGGAGCGTTTGCTGCTGACAAATGGTCTTGAGCGGGCAGAATATGCCGCAAAGACACCGGCGGTGGAAACTATGTTATTTAGAGACTATATTCAATTATTTTAATGCGGGAGGAAAAGCGTATGAGATGTAATCAGGTGAGTATTGGGATTGAAAGATTTGGCGAATATGTACCGAAAAATTATCCGGGTAATGTGCAGCGTATTTCTGTTTATGTGGATGATTTCACATCCATCTATGCGGCATTGTCCAAAGCCTATGCCCTGGCAATTAATGAGCTGGCGGAATATGATCATATTGGCGCTTGTACTAATGTTCGTACCAATGAATATGCCGGAGTGAATTATAAAAAAATGCATGGGACCATACCAAAGGAAAGACGAGCCTATGAAGAGGATGTCAATTTTGAATATGAGGATACGCATTATGAGCTATGCAAAGACTATATCTGGTTATATGAGCATAGTACAGAAATCATTGATGCCATCAAAAACAGCCGAAATCCTGGTGAAATGACAATTGAATTAAAAGAGAAGTACGGTTTGTCTGATTATCAGATTAAAAAATTATCTCAAATCCGACTGGACATGCTGACAACAGAAAAGTATGAAGAATGTAAGTGTGAGATGGCAAGAATTGAGGATGCAAGAAAACAAAGGGCCGATGGCAGTATGGGGAATAAAATCGGTTACAAAAGATATGTGTGGAGAAAACTGTCAGAAGCTCAGTTAAAGAAGGAGGAATTGGAGGCATATATGATTGCGGCGGAAAACGCGGTGGAAATCGTGAAACTGATGGAAGAAAATCAGGATTTTCAACAGTTTGCTTCAGTAATGAAAGCTAGATTTGATTTTTCATTGAATCAGACCAGATATTTGAGATATATGCCACTGTATATCTTTGACAAGAAGGTCCGGGAAGAAAAGAAACAGGAATTGGCTCGCGTGATGGAGCTGATTGAATTCTATGAAAAAGAATGTAATGAAAGTGAGGAATAGGCAGATATGGCTATTCAGTTTAAAGAGATCAAAAAATATATCGCCCGCAATGTCCGATTATCCATCAATCATGAGGATGGCTATTATGAAAATTATCTGTTCATGGCAGACATTCCGGAGCAAAAATACGATCATCTCTATGTCTATGGCATAGGGATGATTGATGTAGAATTCTCAAATGATGTCTATACAGTACCGGCTCAGTCCGGAGAAGCTGTTATAACGTCAAAAGACATCACTTTGAAACCGGCTATAGAGATTGTATTGAGCGAGAAGCCGCGGCCGATTCAGCGCAGTAACGACAAAGAGTTATTGTTCAGAGACTTGAAGCCTTATCTGCAGAATGGAAGAAACTTCGCAGTTGTCAAAAGAGAAGACTGGTCATCTGAGATCTATGAATTAAGACGTGATATACCGGAGAAATATGACAATATGCATGTCTATGGCATCGGAATGGAAGATCATCCGTGGGTAGAAGAATATTGGAGAGTTGTTGACTATGAGACCATGCATAAAAAGCGTATGGTGATTGTTCTATCGGAACAATCGAAATAGGGTGTGGTGGATGCAGCAGGGAAAATTGCTGAAGGTCGGCGGAAGGATGAAAAAGTGATAGGGTTCCAGCCTTGCATATGGAAGGCTGGAATTCTATGAGGAGGTGCTGGTGTATGAGCCGTAGTTTTAAACATACGCCCGTGTATAAAGGTGATAAAGACCGTTCGGCGAAAAAATATGCCAATCGGCGGGTTCGCCGAAATGGGAAAATCAAACATGGCGATATTAAAGCAGGAAAATCAAAGCACTATAAGAAGCTGAATGAGTCCTGGCATATATGCGATTATCGTACCTGGGGTGAACCGATATGGAGAAGAGAATCTTGTAAAAATCTTTCAAATGAGCCAGAGCTTTGGAGAAAATGCTATAGAAGTAAGTAAATAAAGAAATGAAATTGGTAAAAATAGCTGAAATAAATGGTGGAAATGGTTGCTATTGAATTGTATCGGATGTATAATATAGTATATGATACAATTCAATAGCCAAAGCAGTGGAAACGCTGTGACGGAAAGCTATAGGGCCTGTGAAATGGCAGCCAGTTGCAATAATGTGAGGAAACATCATGGCGAGGCTGTGGTGTTTTTTTGATGAATAGCAGCCTGAATGAGAACTAAAGTAATTTAATAAAGTGAGGAAGAAATTATATGGATATGGAAATTTTTATGAAGAAAAGGCAAGAGATGAAATTTTCATTAAGAGATGTTAGTAAGTTATTGAATAAATTAGGATATCAAAATCGTGTTGTGAAAACTGGAATTATAGAAGGGGTGGAAAAAAAGACTGAAAATGAATGCTTTAAGGCTTTTTGTTGGGAAAATCAAAAGCAGGGTAGTGAAGAATTGAAAAAGCGATTAGAATTAAAAAAAGTACCAGAACATTTTGCATACATAAAATTTTATAGTGAAGGAAGCAATGCTAAGAATGATAACGAAATATGGGCACTAGTTGCAGGAAAAGGTAATAAAAATGATTTAGATCTTCGTTTTCAAGAATTTGCAACAGAGAAAAAAGAAAATATATCCGATCCAAAAGTTATCCATAGAAAATTGCCGGGTGATTTGTCTAAGATATGGCTTTACGAGCATAAAGAGAATAAATGGTTTACAGAGATGATTCTTGTTTTTTGGAAAGATATATCAAATGATGAAAATGTATCACTTATGGCTTTTAAAGCAGAAGCAGACATTGGGGGATTATTGGGTTTGTTTAATAGTTGATTAATTTAATTACTTTATTTTTACCACGGCCGAGATATTTGCTGATAAGTTGGAAATGTGTTCAGCTAACAGAGACATGAGGACATTTCAGTACTTTATATATAGAAATACTCATAGACTCGACGTATTCAATGAAATATAGAAATTTTGAAAAATTAGATTTTGTATATAAAAACATGACTATAGGAGGAAAATATAATATGTTAATTTTTGAACCAGATAATTTTGAAAATAACTATAATTCATTTTTAAAATCCGGAAGCCCGAGAGATATGTATATTGATCCCGATTGTGTTCAGGACATTTCAAAAACAGGCTATTATAATTATCTTACTGTATTTTTGAATAAAAGAGAAATTGAGAATAATGGAGAATATTTATTTCTTCCCCCTATAGATAGTAAATTAACAAAAGCAAATGAGCATAATGGAAAAAAATTTGATGATAAAAAAATTAGCGTTTATAAAAATAATGAATTAGTTTTTAGGGTGACTTCTGATCAGTATGGATTTAGTGCAGCAGAAAATATTTATGAAGACGAAAGATATTTCCTTTCCAGTATTATTAATAGATTACATAACTTGTCAATAGATAAGCAACAGTGCATAAGGAAAATTGTTACAAAGTTTGTTCTCCATTCAAGAACACTGGGAGGAGCATTTGTTTGGCCTTTACCTAAGATTGGTAGGCGTACATGCCATTATAATTGTGCTAGGGGAATTTCTAGCTATATTGAAGATAGTGTTGATTTAACGTTGTGGGAGATAAAACATGCATTAGATGGAGAATATGATAAATGTAATTATATATCGGATATATTATATAATGAATATAAAAAGAATGGAATAATGAAGGGGTGGCTTAATCATTTTGGGAATTTTGAAAAATTTATTGATTATTTTATGTTGGAAGATTTTATTATTGAAGGGGATCCAATAGACATTACTACTGGTGAGAAACTACAAGAAAGAACGGTAAATGAATATAAAGAGGAATTTGTTAATAATAAGAGACGTTTAGCAACTCTTCCTTTAGATGATGGCTTAGCTGTGTTAGAAAGATTAGAAGGTATGATTTTAAGTAGAACCAAAAAGATAGAAGAATATATAAAGCAAGATATTGAAAAGATATATAGTGTGAATACCACAATAAAATAATACCCCCGTTCAAAAGGTCAGATGGAATAAAAGCCATCTGACTTTTATTTTTTTGCAAAAAAGTGATGAAGAAAACTACGAAGTGCAAGTTCTTGATGTATACGGACTTCTATAATCAACCCATAGCAAATGATCATGGATTTGAAGGAGAAAATCTATATGAAGAAAGGAACCAGACTGTACATCAATGTAACTAACAACTGCAATTACAAGTGTCCTTTTTGCTGCATGTACTGCGGACCGGACAAAAACAGATTTATGACGCTTGATCAATACAGGAAGATTATTGATGACTGTCAGACAGATTTTGAGGTTCAGTTAGAGGGAGGTGAACCGTTTAAGCATCGCGATATTGAGAGGTTCATTGAATATGCCATCTCACAAGAACGCTGCAGGAAGGTTATCATACTGACAAATGGCAATATGCTTATTTATATGAGAAAGTTTGAGAGTTGGCCAATCGGTATGATACAAAAATTGAATTCAAGGTAAGTGTGAATTATTTCCTGATTAGTGAAGCAATGAAGCATGGGAGCAATAAAGAACAGATGATAAATAGCCAGGTTGCTTTAGTAGACGGATACTTGTTGTCAAGGTATTCGGCTTTCAACGTTTATATTTATGAATAACGTAATTACGTACCCCCGGTCAAAAGGCCAGATGGAAGAAAAACCATCTGGCCTTTCTTTTTTCCGCGAATAATGAGGAAAAGCCAATGCTTGCATGCAGCCTTTCCGAATATCGTGATAACGAGTGAAACTTGCAAAGCGTGTTTCATCTTGTTTGCAAAAAAGATTGCAAAGATATTGAGGAGACTATTAAGTGCAAGTTCTTGCTGCACATAGGCTGCTATAATCAGTCTATAGCAAATGAACATGAATTTGAAGGAGGAGACACGTATGAACACAGGTAAAATATTAGAAACAAAACGTCTATTGCTTGTTCCGGGAAATAATTCCAGGGATGATGAGCCGTTTATAAACATGCTGCGAAATGATGGTAATTTTCGAGATTTTTGCGGCATTGAGTTCAGCGAAAAATACTTAGCAGAATTTAGGAATTATTTTGAACGGACAGGCCACGATGAATGTATTTATTCAATATTTCTTAAAGGTTCGGACCGATTCATTGGTTATGTGGGATTTCACCGGGAAAGAAACTTGGACTATGAAATAGAATTTTATATCTCCAAAAGTGAGAGAAGAAAAGGTTATTGTGAGGAAGCTTGTAAAGCAGTGATGAATCTGTTTTTTTCAGAGGGGGTGTCAGTTGATCATACCAGAATAAGCGGAAGAAAACTGTATGCAACCACACTTTCTGATAATAGACCTGTGATGCAGCTACTGTCAAAGCTTGGCTTTACCGAGAACATTCCGGAAGATGGAAAAGCGCTTATTATGGAAGGATTTGTAGATGAGGAAACTGATGAATTCTTTGGATACTGTGTGGCTAAATATGTTCTCGTGAGGGAAGAAGGGGATAGTGGGGATTCAACTATAAGTTGATTTTATTGAGAGTCTCAGTGTATTATAATGAAGAAAAGGAAGTGGGAATGTATGCGTGAAACGATTATCCGCAAATTGCATGAAATTGAAAAGACAGAAAATGTGCGTATTCTTCTGGCAGTCGAGTCTGGTAGCCGCGCCTGGGGTTTTGCGTCCCCGGACAGTGATTATGATGTGCGATTTATCTATGTTCGTCCGAAGGAGGACTATCTCCGTCTGGAGAAGATTAGGGATGTCATCGAACTGCCTTTGGATGATGTGCTGGATATCAACGGTTGGGATCTGCAGAAGGCATTGAGACTTTTGTATAAATCAAATCCGACCTTATTTGAATGGGCAGCATCCCCGATCGTTTATATGGAGACTGAATTTGCCAGTCAGTTCCGAAACGTGATGAACACCTATTTTTCAACAAAAAAGAGTCTGTATCATTACATCAGTATGGCAGAAGGCAATTACCGGGAATTCCTGAGAGGTGCCAATGTCAAGGCAAAGAAATACTTCTATGTCATGCGTCCTGTTCTGGCTTGCCGTTGGATATTAGAGAAAGGGACACCGCCGCCAATGCGTTTTACAGAACTTATGGCAACAGAATTGCCGGGAGAACTTCATCCGGAGATGGAACATCTTCTTGAATTGAAGATGAATACACCTGAGATCAAAGAAATACCAAGAATAGATGTGTTAAACGAATATCTGGATACTTCGATTACGGAAATTAAAAATTTGCTGTTGGATATGGATGACACGAAGAAGATGGAGTGGGAGACCCTGGATCAGATGTTTCTGGAGGCGTTATAAAATTTATTTAGTAAAGATCTAGTGGTTGCTTTTTTAAAAACTATATAAATTAGTGCCTCCCGGTCAAAAGGTCAGATGGAATAAAAACTATCTGATCTTTATTTTTTTTGCCTAAAAAAGTAAAAAAAATTGGGAAGGCAAAATTTAGAGCAAGTTCTTACACTATTTGTATTGCTATAATCATGCCATAGCAAATGAAGTTGCCTAAGAAAGAATTTGATTAGCGGGGATTCAACTGCTGGTTGATTTCATAGGAACACAAAACAAATTATAATGAAAAGAAGGAGCGTCAGTGTATGAGCAACAGAACGAATGAAATTTTGTCAAAGATTATGGAAACGGCGGGTGTCGATCAGGAAAACTTTTCGGGATCTGATGCGGCAATTTTGAGGTTGCTGCGCTATTATCGCCAGGATATCCCCGCCACACCCCGCTATCTATACGATGGCGATGCGGTCAGCTTCTACCATGATGATGCGGCTGTCAATGCAGTTCAGGATGAAAAGTCTAAGCAGTGGTTGGCTGAACGCGGGGATGTGATGACTTCTCTGTGGGTGCCATTGACAACGTTTTTGGGAATGAATGATGGCAAAGTTGCCGGTAAGAATGATGACAATATTGATCACATTTTGTCGCACTATCATGAAGGGGACCCGAAGGTGCTGGAAGCCTTTGAAATGATGCGATATTTAGCTGAGCATTATTTTTCAAGAGGAAATTTGCTTTTACTTCCGGATATGTGTAATGAATTCGGTGCGTACAGAATGAATCCGGATAAGTTCAGGGTTTCAGAAGACAAAGTGGATCAGTTCCTGTGGAGAGGCTGGAATGGGAAAATGATGGCTTATTTTGATTATAACTATGATTATATGACCGAGTGGATTTTATCTGAACATTTGGAGTGCATGTACTATGAGGGATTTTTTGAATATAGCCTCGAAGAAATAGAAAGCAGCGATTTTGTGATTAATACGCATGAAATTAAATTTTCTCCATTTTGTCTGCAGTCTATGATCGGGGATTGGACAAGAATCCCGGTATATGATTACAGGGAATTAACGGACAGCGAATGGCATCTGTATTTCGATAGTCTGGCGAAGGTAATTGCTTATAGAAATAAACAGCACTTTCAGTCACATTTGCCATATAAATTCAATGCGTAAGGATACAAACGAGGAGGAGCAACATGTTAAAACATATCAATTTTCAGGCAACAGAGTATGTTATAGTAACCGGAGGCAACGGCAGGGTTAAGAAGCAGGGATATGGACTCGGCTTTTTCTACAACAATGCATCCACGAGCATTAAGGTGATTCCATCGATAGCTTTTGATACTTCTTATATGTTCAATGATATTATAACCCATGATTTTCAGAATATTTCTGTTCAGGGAGACATTTCTTATGTGATTGACGATTTTGAAGCAGCTTCTGAAAAGACAGATTTTTCATTTATCAATCCGGAGGATTATGCGGAGAAGTTATCGGAGGCACAAAGTAAGATGTCCAAAAGGATTATCGGAATTGTGAAAACTGAAATTGCTCAGTTTATGGCTACTAAAGATATCAGAGCGGCTATTCAATCTCAGAATGAATTGGCTGCAAAGCTGAATGAATCCATGAAGCATCATACATATGTCAGGGAATTTGGTTTAAGTGTAATTAATGTATCTGTTCTTGGTATTATGCCGCAGCCAAAGACAAGGGAGGCGCTTGAATCATCAGCGAGAGAAGAAATTCTCAGACAGCAGGATGACGCCATTTACAAGAGACGTAATTTTGCAATTGAGCAGGAACGCAGCGTTAAAGAGAACGAATTGAATACAGAGATTACAATTGCTGAAAAAGAGCGGGAGAAACAGGAGAAAGCGATTGATGCTAAGATGGCTTTGCAGCAGAAGAACGCGGAAGCAAAAATACAGCAGTTAAATGATGAGCATGAATTCCTTATGCGGGATGTTGAAGCCCATGCTGTCAGTGACAAGGCTCTTCATGAAAAGAATATGGAGTCATGCAGTTTTGAACAGAAAGAGCAGGAGATTAAAAATGAAACACAGCGTTCCATTGCGGATACGAAAGCTTATGAAAGTGATGTGCTTTTAAAAGTCTTTGCGCATATTGACAAGGATGTCCTTACAGCGCTGCTTTTATCTGGCATGGACAGCGGTAAAATGATTGCTAAAGCCTTTGGAGATCTTGCGGCCAATTCAGAGAAAATCGGTAATCTCAATATTACGCCGGATTTGTTGGATACATTGGTTAAGAGGGATGGAGAACTGTGATGGAAAGAGAAATGAGGGGAATGAACAAAATTGTAATCGTGTCTCAGAAGACACGATTGCAGGAACTCATTGAGCGATTTAATACAAAGGAACAGGCTCAGTTTTATATTGAACATATGGGGGATTCCTTTGATGATTATCTGGATGAGGACCGTTGTTACGCAGAATCCCTGACTTATGTCAGGAAAAAGGCAGAGCAATATGCGAGGGTTTCTGTCATTGATAAAAGCTTTTTATGCAATTATATTTTTGGCAGAGATGATCTTGTTGTATGTGTGGGCAGGGACGGTCTGGTATGCAATACAATGAAATATCTTGAAGAGAGTAATCTGGTGATTGGCATCAATCCGGATCCTTCCAGATGGGAAGGCGTTATTTCACCATTTTCGGCGGAGGATTCGAGGTGGCTTTTTGCAATCATATTCGACGGTTTGAGAGAGGTGACAACGAAAAAAATAACATTTGCTCATGCAGTTACTCAGAATGGGCAGGAGCTATATGCAGCCAATGATATTTTTGTGGGACCGGCAAATCATATATCGGCGGGATATGACATTTTGTACAGGGGGAAGTATGAAAGGCAGTCTTCCAGCGGTGTCATTATTTCAACGGGGCTGGGACAATCCGGATGGTACAAATCCGTTATAGCTCAGCTTAATGGGGGTGCAGAGTTCCTTCATATGAATAAGCCGTCCTACACGGCAATCGGATGGAGTGATCAGGAATTATCTTTTGCAGTCAGGGAACCTTATCCGTCAATCAATTCCGGTGCAGATATTGTAATGGGAAAAATCAAGCTCGGTGAGTCCCTGAAACTGAGATCCTGTATGCCGGAGAATGGTGTTATTTTTTCAGATGGAATGCAGGAGGACGCCATTTCATTTAACTCAGGAACCCTGGTGACCATTACAGTGGCAAAAAAACAGGGAAATTTATTGGTATGTTCATGATAAGTGCAAGTTCTTGCCCTATATGAACTGGTATACTAACATCATCAAAGGAACCTTGACAACTAAATATTGAAAAAATTAAAGACAGCCGATTGTATTATTATCAAAAACAGATTATAATATACACTGTAACTATAAAAAATATATTTATAAAACAATAAAGGGGAAATGTATGATGAGAAAAAACAAATTGTCAGCAATCATGATGGTATTGGTACTTGTGATGGCAGCGGCGCTGACCGGGTGCTCAGACAAGAAAGCTAAGGAACAGGAAATACAGAATAAGGTAGCGGCCATTGATACTGCTTATGAGGCTTTTACAGCGGAAGCAGATCATGCGAAGAAACTGGAAGCTTATAAGACAATGGTTAGTGAGGATGAGTCCTATACAGAGGAAGATGCTGTGAAAGAGAAATACACAGCGGTTCTGGCTGACATGAAGAAGGCCTTTACAGACGAGTACGACAGTACAATTGCAGAGAATACGGTCGATGTCAGCAAGGAAGAGGATGAGAAGAAAGTCAGCACTTATAAGGACAATCTGACCAAGGCTTTGGGAACAATCAAGGCGGATGCGGTTTGTACAGATGAAGAAATAACAGCTTATGAAGCCAGTGTAAATGCTGCTGTAAAGACTTATGATGACCGTGTGACAGCAATCAAGAAGGCTGCGGCTGAGAAGAAGGCTGAGGAAGAAGCCAAGGCGAAGAAAGAAAGTGAAAAGACTGCAGCTGCAGCGGAAGCTGAGGCAACTGAGGCAGCCAAAAGCAGTGGAAGCTCATCTTCTTACAGTTCATCTTCATCCGGTGATTCTTCATACAGTTATTCTGATAATTCAGGTAGCAGCTATTCCGGTTCATCAGGCAGCTCAAATAACGACTATGCATATGAGGACGACGATGATGATGATGATAGTTATTCATCCGGTTCGGACAATGGCAGTTCATCATCAAGCAGCAGTTCCGGTTCTGAATCATCAGGCGGTTCATCCGGATCAGAAAGTGGGAACCACACTTGGGCAACCGGAAGCATGACTGGTGATGACGGTCAGGAGCATGAATTCACAATTAAAGATAATATTCTTTATAATGATGAGGGCGAATCAGAGGATATCAGTGCCTGGGTCGCTCATTAGGTATTAAGCAAAATTCTAAAGCAGCGATAACAATGGGAGGTCATGGAAATTGACCTCCTTCTTATTCAGAAGGGTGTGATTTGATATGAGATATCTTATTTCAGACATTCATGGTTGTTATGATCAATACAGACAGCTTTTGCAGAAAATCAATTTTTCGTCACAGGATGAATTGTATGTTCTTGGCGATGCGGTGGATCGGGGATCAGATCCGATAAAAGTATTGCAGGATTTAATGCGCCGACCGAATATTATTTATATTCTCGGCAATCACGACCTTGAGATGTATTTGCTTCTGAATAAACTGACAGCGGAGATCACAGAGAAAAACTGTGAAACGCAGATTACTTCTGAACTTTTGGAAGCTTACAGTCTTTGGTTGTCAGATGGCGGAGCTGTGACAGTGAAGCAGTTCCAGAAGCTGTCACGGGATGATCAACAGGAAATCCTTGATTTTATTGCAGATGCATCGGCGTATGAGGAGATTGCTTATAAAGGCAGACGTTACATTTTGACCCATGCCGGTCTAACAAACTTTTCATCACAGAAAGAATTGGAGGATTATGATCTTTATGATTTTGTAGAAGGCCGGGCTGATTACGGCAGGCGGTATTTTTCTGATGAAAATGTATACCTGGTGACCGGACATACACCAACACCGTTGATTGATGGCTGGAACCGGGCGGAAGTTTATAAGGAAAATGGGCATATTGCTATTGATTGCGGGTGCTGTATGGGCGGACGTCTTGCGGCTTATTGTATTGAAACAGGAGAAACAACTTATGTGCGCGGCATCAAGAATGAAGAAACCGTTTAAATGCGGCATCAGGATTTATAAGTTTTGAACTTGATCGGAAGAAGGGAGCGATGGCAATGGCAGTAAGAATGACAGTGAATGATATGATGGATCGGTATTGTCCCGGATTAAATGAACTCTATGATGGTGAAAAACGGTATCGTTTTTATCAGAGCACCTATTATGAGGATTTCCTTGAATTTTACGAGCAGTCTGAAAGTATAACCTATGATCGTATGGACAACATTCTTTTTAATGATTATTACGGACGGAATCACAGCAGGAAGATCAAGCGTCTGAATGCAATGCTGCTTTTTGGAAACGACATCAAGACGAAGCATTCCCAGGGAGAATTGATAGACATGCTGTTTAATCTGCAGGAGGATCGTATGTTTAACCCTTATCATCATTATTATATTCATGAAATTGATGATGAGGACAGGCCATCCGGCTCCATGAATGAACGGGATCGGAAATGGCTGAAGATTGCCGGCTGCGATGAGAAAACAAAGAACATGATCATTGCAGGCAAGATTTATGATTTGTTGGACATTATGACATTGTCTGAGTTTTATAATACAGACCCTTCTAACCCGTCAAATAATGAACGGAATCCTTTCACAGATCGGATCAGGGATGTGTATGCGACCATTGATCGATTCTATCTGAATCAGCCGGCGTACCATACCAAGTGGAAAGAAATCATGGATCCCATCAAAAATCTGATCAATTGCTATTCCTTTCCCGGGGAATACAATGAGATATGGGTGAGAGCAAACGAAGCGATTCTCTATTTTGATGCGGCCTTTGTGGTTTTGGAAGAATGTCCGGAAATGTTCTGGAAAATCAACGAGGGACAATGTGACGTCCACTTTGCTTTCCACGTAGATCAGGGAATGATCGCCCGGAGAAGGCAGTATTTTCGGGAAAAGGAAAAAGAGGACAGCATAGGAAATGTGCACCGTTCAGAAGAAATGCTTTTGGAGGAAGAGCTGAAGAAGGCATTGATGATCATTGTGAATACAGAATTTGAAGAATCAGAGGCTTTATAGGAAACTATAGAGCTTTTTTGAACCATTTTTCAAGTGAAAGAGCCGAAAGTCAATGTTGATCACGTATAGAAAAGGAAGATGAAGCATGAAAAATTACAGAAGTGTCTCACTTAACAGAATTAAGGATTTTGAAACTTATGCAGAGAAAAAATTAAAAGCCGGACATATTATTATTGAAATCCGGCTCAATGAGGAAAGAAATGAGATCAGAAAAATAGTGAGCTATGCGCAGGATAAAAATGGACAGGCATGGATCTGGCAAAAAACAGATTCGGAGGAAATGAAGAGAAAAGCTGATCCGTGCTTCTGTCTGGAGAATCCGGACAACGAAAAAATGTATTGCCAGTATTATGTTTCTGTAAAGCAGGGAGATTTTAAGAATTGGGGAGGACCTTGACATGGAGTATCTGCTATCGAATCCAGTGTGTGACAAACTGCTGCATGATATTGTAGGCGAGGTTGGTTAGGCAACCATTGTCGGTGCAGCGAAAAAAGTGTTAGAAATGGAGGAGTATCAATGAAATATGAAGATAGAATACAGTTAAAAGTCGATGAATTGACCACGGCATTTTTTGACCACGTTATCGCTTATTATTTGTCAAAACCGTCGGGCCTTGGGGGACCCGGCTGTGTCATTATGGTATCAGACGAAGGAAAGTCTTATCAGTTTCATGGACCTGAACTGGATCAATTGAACTATTATTCTGAATGGCAGCTTTTATTTCCAATTTTGCGGAAATATTTAAAAGACGGAAGAAGACTGGATGATACACAACAGATTCAAGGATGGAAAAGTTTCAAAGTCGGTTATATCGGTGACATGTTGATTCTGAGAGAAGACTTGTATCCAAGCTATTTAGAAAACAGAGGTAATCTCAGTAAATATGGGTTGGATACGCAGTGGGAGGAAGCTTGTATTAAAATTGCTTTGTTAGCCAATGCAAAGTCAGAAGGTGAAATTGGTTATATTCATTGGCATTATGAACTCCGAAAGAGGAAATTTCGAAGAGGTGATCTTGTATCGTTTACAGTGAAAAATGATAAGAAAGAATGGTTGTGTCAAGGTAGAATTGTAAGAAGTGATATTTATCGCAGCAATTTTAAGATTGAAACAATTGAATATGATATATGGGGGCCTGATTATCTGAACGTTAATGAAAAGATTTTGTATAAACATATAGATGAGAGCATGCTTAAAAAGGCGCCTGGACATATGATTGTTATTACAGGTGAAGATAAAGTGGAAAAAGAGAAAGTTATCAGATATCTGACAGAGAAGTATCCGGATACATATGCATGGTATAAGGATAGCCATTGGCAAAATGCAGAGGAGACTATTTTTAAAGAATGTTATGAAGGAAAAATAGTTCTTTTGGATATGGAAAGAGAGGACATGGAGAGTTTAAAGAAAGACTATCCCCATGTGAGGGATATATGTGTTGCACCATTAATGTATGAAGGATTGACTTTGTCGGAGGAAGGGAAAAATACTTTAAACGAAAGCGTTGAATATAGAGTGGATATGATTCATAAGATAATTACATTATTAACATTGGAAATAATGTAATATTCACAGAAGGGACAAGGAGAATGGATAAAATGTTTGAATTAGTACCATCAGCGTGTATGCGTGCGTATTTTGAGGAACTTCATTTTGAATTTACGGATTTTCAGAAAGCAACATTAATTTGGAATGCGCCAAATAAGTCATGGAAAGAAAGATTGGAAGCACTCTGTGAGTTAGCAGAAACAACAGAAGATGCCAATATTCGTCAGCAAATTCATGAGCGAATGTCTTTTGAGCAGAAGAAAGGGGAAACATTTCTGAATAATGATTCGGGACGATATATGTCGGCAGATTCCTTCCGACCGGATCGATTCGAGTTTGCTTTTATGAAGATTCCGTTTGACATGCAGGTGGGAGCATCGGTGAAGGATCTTGCAACAGGGCGCTATTATGTGTTAGCGCAAGGGAAAAAGGACTGGGATGTGTATCTTCAACGCATAGAAGCGAATGGATGGTATGTAGATTATTCAGATATTCAGGTGATCGTCTATGAATTGACAGAAACAGGGCATTGGTCGCATATGCACATTAATCCATTGTATCTGGATTATGAATTTCCGCCGTATATCGAAGGCGATGAAGTGAGAAATACATTACGAAGGGCGATGGAAGCATTTGGGGATTATTTGCATTATATGGATTGCGGCAAACCGAAATATGCGGATGATGAAATGGTTCTGAGGACGGCCAGAGAATATGCAGAAACAGTTCGAAAACAGGACTGTTGGTATAGGCGTGTTCAGGAGGCTAAGAAAGTGGAAGATATCATGTTTTAAACGAGAGAAAGAGAATATGGAAACAAGGATTATTGGACAATTTTGTGGCTCGGATATTGTTTTAAAAGAGGAGAGCAATGAAGGTTTAATTGTTGAATATGATTTTGACAATAAATTTTTGGCAATGAAGATTCGAAATGATGGAAAAACGGAAGTCCTCAGCACGAATATGAATTGTGCACAGATTTATTTTAATGTTCATGGAGTTAAAGAAATAGGCGTGGCATATTTAAATTCGGATGAGAAGAAATGTAAAAATAGGGTGTTAAAGGAGAAAAATAATAATGCTGGGACGGTATGAACCTGAATTTGAGGTAAAATTGATGTTGAGGACAGATTTAGATTTTGAGGAGAAAACATTTATAGAAGAAAAGATAAATTTATATGTTGAATCCTATCATATGATGTTACATGATGATGGAATGACTTATAGTCTGAAATCACCTTATGAAATAGGCCAGGGTCTTAATATGGGAATATCATTTTTTTGGAAGTTAGAACGGTATAAGGAGTATTTTGCAGTTTTAAAATATTATAGTTATTTAGAAGGTGATATTAATGGAAGGAGAATTTCTTCGATAGTCGTGCCATCAAGAGATTATAGAAAATTTATGGAGGATCGTCAAATTGAATTGACTGATTGGGAGAAAGCTGTATTGATTTATAACAATCCAATTGCATCTTATGACGATAAGATGCGTTATCTGAATAAATGGATGGGACAAATAAAGCAGATTGAAAAGGCTTTTGTTGACCTGCCGCTTTTGTTCAGAAGAAAAGATACTGTACATATAATGGGGACAAAACTTTATGGTATCGTGGCTGGCCCTGCGGATGATGAAGAAGAAATGCAGTATAGACAATTGGCAAAAAAGGCGCATTATAGTGAATCTCAGGTAACAGTGAATGTAATGTATGATGGGAAAAGGCTTTTGCAGATGCCTTATCTTGAGCATGTGTCGCCTACTCAAGTGGAGTATGCGGCATTGAATGATTATGATGAGCGTAAGGCGGGGCTATTACAGATAGTTAGGCAATTATATTCTGATTAGAAAAAGGAGGTACGATCAGGTGCATTACGTGATAAGCGACATACATAATGATGATGGTAGATTTTGCGAAATGTTAGCAAGGATTCATTTTTTGGAGCAGGATCATTTATTTATCCTTGGAGATGTGTTTGACCGCTCTGATTTTAGTCCGAATCCTGTGGATTTGTATTTCCATATGCTTGAATTAGAAGACAGATGTACAATTTTGTGCGGTAATCATGATCAGAGTCTGGCTGCTTATATATCAGACTTTTATCATCTGCCGGAGTGGAAAAGAAGAAAAATACCGCCATATCCATATAATACATTCAGAATTTTCACGCGGCGATTGACACCGGTTGATATACAGAAGCTGGCAGATGTGATTGCTTCATGGCCGCTGCAGATCACGGTTGAGGTCGATCATAAGAAATATCTGTTGGCCCATGCCATGACTTCTGCGCCGGGTATTGAAAAGCCGTTGACGTATTATTTGATGGGAAGTGAGCTGAATCAGTCGTACTTGAAAAACGGTATTGATGATTACATATCTATATTGCGGTCATAGGACGAATGCTGATCATTCGATTTGGAAAAACGAAAAGGAAAATGTATATATGATCGACTGCGGATGTGGTTTTAAAAGTGGTCGTTTAGGGTGTTTATGCCTGGAAACAAAAGAAGAATTTTATGTATGAGGTGTTATGATGTTAATCAAAGGAAAATATACAACAGCGCAGGTTTATACAACTAAAAATGTTGAGACAGCGATTGAAGATTATGCTGCATCACAGATTCAGGCACTCTGTGATCAGCCGATAAATGAAGGATGTCAGATCGCCGTGATGCCGGATGTGCATGCGGGAATCGTTGGGACAATTGGATATACTCAGACTGTCGGCAAAGCGATCATGCCGAATGTGGTCGGGATTGATATCGGTTGCGGGATGACATTAGCACGGGTAAAAGGACGAATTAAGGATTTTCAGAAACTGGATACGGTGATAAGGGAGAAGGTTCCGGCGGGATTTGCTATAAGAGACGATGCACTTCACATGGCTGATGAAATAGATCTTTCAGAAATGCATTGCTATAAAAATATACAGGCAGACAAAGCATATCGGTCGATTGGTACGCTGGGCGGCGGCAATCATTTTATAGAGGTGGATCAGGGAGAAGATGGAGATTTTTATCTTGTGATTCATTCCGGAAGCAGGCATCTTGGGATAGAGGTGACGAATTTTTATATCAATCAGGGTGAGAAAGTACTGAAGGAAAAAGGTTGTTCAGTTCCTCATGAGACGACATATCTTGAAGGACAGCTGATGCAGGAATATCTTGAAGATCTGCAGATTGTACAGAAGTATGCGGATATTAACAGACAGGCGATATTGGCAGAGATTATAAAGGGAATGAAGTGGAAGGTTCAGGACACTTACAGCTGTATTCATAACTATGTGGAGTCAGCGGACACAACATTTACCGGTACGCCAATCATTCGAAAAGGTGCTATTTCAGCAAAGGCAGGAGAAAAGGTAATTATTCCAGTGAATATGCAGGCGGGGATCATTCTTGGAACAGGACTGGGAAATGATGCATGGAATCAGTCGGCACCCCATGGAGCGGGACGGCTTTATAAGCGTTCAGCTGTGAAGGAGCATTTTACGGTGTCGCAGTTTAAAAAAGCAATGCAGGGGATTTATTCTACCTGTATCGATGAGGGGACACTGGATGAAGCACCATTTGCTTATCGGTGTATGGATGATATACTTGAAGTAATCGGGGAGACTGTGTGTGTCGATCAGATTATTCGGCCAATCTATAATTTTAAGGCTGGAAGAAAGAAAAAGCGAAATACTTTGAAAGATGAGAAATAGACAAATATCAGATAGATTAGCAGTCAGGCTATCAGAAAGCAGGTAAAATTGGCTGAGTATATAACAGGGGATTGTCACGGTGATTTTCAAAAGGTTGAAGTGTTTTGCAGACGGATGCAGACAACAATCGAAGATTGTATGATTATTCTTGGTGATGCGGGAATTAATTACTGTATGGATCATCGGGATACGGAGAGAAAAAAGTATTTGGCAGGGCTTCCGATTACAGTTTTTTGTGTATATGGTAATCATGAGGAAAGACCTTCTAACATTTCTTCTTACAGGAAGAAGAAATGGAAAAATGGCACCGTTTATTTTGAGCCGGAATATCCGAATCTGATCTTTGCGAAAGACGGTGAAATCTATGAATTTTCAGGCAAAAAGGTATTGGTTATTGGTGGTGCCGGCAGTCCGGATAAAGCCTATCGAATGATGACCGGTCTGCCGTGGTTTGAAGATGAACAGCCGAATGAATCAATCAAAAATTATACGGAGCAGCAAATAGCAGACAGCCGTTGGAAAGTAGATTATGTGTTGTCTCATACATGTCCGATGGTGTATAGGCCTGAAAAATCATTATATACTTTATCAGACCCCAAATCGATAGACTTATCAACAGAAAGATGGCTGGAAACACTTGCGGCAAACCTGCAGTATGAGCGATGGTATTTTGGACATTATCATGATAATCGGGTTTATGTGGATGCAGAAATGCTTTACGATGCGATTAAGCTGCTTGGATTGAAAGAAACGCTTCAGAAACAGGGAAGGCCGGAATATCGAAAAGATGAGGCGGTTATTTTTTCGACGAAGATCAATGGCATGGAAGTCGATGGATATGGTACAATTAAGCAAGTACATGCTTATGGAACAAAAATGATGGACCGGGAAGTTACCTATGATATTTATGGGATCAAAAGCGGCGGTGCCGGGGCAAAGGAATTGTTTGAGAACATAGCGGAATCGCAGTTGATGTCTGCGATTTTATAGACGGTTGACTAAAATTAAGAACAGATGAGATTTTGAGAGAGGAGTGACAGGCAATGAAGTATTATATCAGTGATTTACATTTATTTCATGAAAACGCCATTGCCTTTGATCCTCGGCCATTTGCGTCATTGCAGGAAATGCATGATACGATTTTAAAGAACTGGAATGACCGTGTGACCAATGGGGATATGGTATATATTTTAGGTGATGTGAGCATGCGCGGCAAAAAGGAAGAGCTGATTGCATTCGTGGCTCAGTTAAAAGGGCGTAAAGTGTTGATCAAGGGTAATCATGATGACGTTTCTGATTACCGTTATCAGCAGTTGTTTCATGAAATCTGCGATTATAAAGAAATGCATGACACGATTGGTAAGGAGCATTATAGTCTGGTTTTGAGCCATTATCCGATTTTCAGTTGGAGGAACATGGGACGAGGAAGAATTCTCCTGTATGGGCATACCCATGAGAGTGAGGAAGACAGGTTTTATCAGAAGTGTCTGTCCGAGATGAGGGCGAATGACTGCCGGCATGTCTATGAAGCGGAAGAATTAAGAGCCTATAACGTGGGATGTATGCGGGATTATATGAATTATACGCCGAGAACGTTGGAAGAAATTCTGAATTCAAGGCGTAAGGTGTAAAGAATGATTTATTTAAGCAGTTTTGCGCTGAGTGATAAAAAGGTGAAAAATCCGAATCTCTATCCTTATTCAGTTTTTCAAGATAAGGATTGTGATCCATTTGTGTTCGCACCTATCACGATTTTGTATGGAGATAACGGATGTGGAAAGTCAACATTGCTGAATATTATTGCACAGAAGATCAATGCAAAGGGCTATGAGACATATGCCTACGGACAGTATTATATACAAAATTATGTGGAAGAATGCCGCTTTGATACAGGCGAAGATGACACTGGAAGGAATCTATCCATTCCGGCAGGCAGTCTTTACATGAAAAGTGAAGATGTTTTATACGAGATTAAAAAGATCCAGCAGGAAGAGGCATTGGAGCAGGGATATGTCTATGAGCAGGTGCGGAGGAAAGGAATGCGCAAAGACGTGGCACAGGAAATGTTTCGCAGCACAAATGGAAGGTCATGGTCCACAATGCAGATTCTGAAATTTGCCCAGGAGAAATATTCAAATGGTGAAACAGCCATGCAGATGTTGACGGACATTCTGGAGCCGGATAATCTGTATCTTCTTGACGAGCCTGAAGTTTCTCTGTCTCCGCAGAATCAGGTGAAATTAGCAGAGGAAATCAATCAATGTGCACGTTTCCTGGGCTGTCAGTTTATCATAGCCACTCATTCGCCTTTTATGCTTGGTACACTTCAGGCGAAAATCTATAATCTGGAATCAACAGAAGTAGAAGAGACCAAGTGGTATGAATTGAAAAACGTTCGGTATTTTTATGAATTTTTTGATAAAAACAGAAAATATTTTGTGAGATGAACAAAGGGGCTGGTCATTGTGATCAGCCCCTTTGTTTACAGGAATGGCCCATTATTCTTACTGCGAGATGTACACCATGCAAGGCATGGCAGATTTCTGCACACGCAACAACAGACCTTACAATTTCTGTACATAATCTACCAGTCTGGATACAAATCCAGCCGTAATATCATCCTTGTCCAGTTCATGATTAAATTCAACGATATCCATCGCCTGAACCGGCAGCCGTGTCAGCAGTTCATCCATCATCAGGAAGACGTCGTCTTCATTGAAACCTTCCGGAACGGGAACGGAGACGCCAGGCATCAGTTTCGGATCCATGGAATCAATATCGAAGCTGACATGAACAGCCGGGCAGTGGCTGAGATAGTCAATACTTTCGTTCAGACAGTTCTGAAGACCGTGTTCCATAATATAATCCCATTTATAATAACGAATATGGTGTTCTTTGAGAATTTCTGCTTCCGGCGGATCAATGTCACGCAGGCCAAGCATAACAATGTTGCCTGATTTTAACTTGATGCTGTTATCCAGAAAATGTGTCAGGGAAAGTTCACCAAGTCCCAGGAGTGCAGCCACCGGCATTCCGTGAATATTGCCGGTAACCGTTGTCTTGTCAGTGTTGATATCCGGGTGCGCATCAATCCAGATCAGCCCGGTTTCGCCTTTGGTATAAACAGATGTAGCGGATACAGAACCCATGGCGGCACTGTGATCTCCGGCAATCATCAGAGGGCGATGCCCGGATGTTAGAATATGATAACCTTGCTTGGCAATGCCTTCGCAGGTAGCGCATACACTTTCGAGATTCTTCAGATTGGCGTGGAAAGGTCCTTTACACGTGATTTCTGGAACTTTATTCATTTGAAGATTTTTAAAATTTTCTGTTAAATAGTCGATACTTTTGATTAATCCCTTTGCACCGACGCCGTAGTGGGTCGGACAGCCGTATAATTCAAACATGATTGCCTCCAATAAATCAATGTCTGTGATCGAATGAGATATCAGACATTTCTTAAGTTTACTGCACTATAACACGGGTCAACTGGTCTGTCAATTTAATGGAATAAAGCCTATAGGACATGAAATGCATAAAAAAATGTATAAATATGGGAATATACACTTACATTGGAAGTGAGTCAAACATCATCCTGAAACATAATATAGTATAACCCCATTTTTGGAGTTATGTCATGATTTTGAAAGCATTGTTTGAAAGGATTCCGGCAGTATTGTGTCAGGGCAGCTGGGATACTGATATAGCATCCATTGCAATGTGTTCGAAAGAGGTAACAAATAACAGCCTGTTCATCTGCATTAAGGGTATGGAGCAGGATGGCCATCAATATATTCAAGAAGCAGCAGAGAGAGGAGCAGCAGCATGCCTGGTTGAAGAGGTTTTCTGGAAGAAGTCGGCATCCATGCATGGAAATCTGAAGCAGCCTGAGAAAAAGACATCCGCATATGGGGAACTGAAGCTGCTTGAGCAAATGACGATTGTATCTGTGCAAAATACGCGAGAAGCAGCAGCCTGGGCGGCAGCTGCTTTTTATCGTTATCCGTCAAAGGAATTAAAAGTGATCGGGATTACCGGCACAAAGGGAAAAACATCCACAACGTTTATGATCCGGGATATTCTGGAAGCCGCCGGGTATAAAACGGGCCTTCTGGGCACAATAGATTATGAGATTGGTGAAGAGAAAAAACGGGCGGAGCGGACAACACCGGAGGCGATTGATATTCAGCGTTATCTGAGAAAAATGGCAGACAGCGGATGCCGTTTTGCAGTGATGGAAGTCTCTTCTCAAGGATTAAAACTTCACCGCTCGGATGGCATTTTATTTGATGTGGGGGTTTTTACGAATCTTGGAAGAGATCATATCGGCCCGAAAGAGCACAAAGATATGGCGGAATATGCGCATTATAAAAGTCTGCTGTTTCAAAAGTGCTGCTTTGGGATCGGCAACATAGATGATCCCTATTATAGGGAAATATTTAAAGATGCCTCATGTCAGGTTTGTACCTATAGCTGTAGGCAAAAAGCGGATGTTCAGGCTTCAGATATAATGTTAGTCAACCGTAACGGACAATTAGGTACATTTTTTAAAGTCAATGGGGAAGAATATGCAGTATCAGCACCGGGGGAGTTTTCTGTTTATAATGCAGTGGCGGCAATCACCGTATGCAGACATTATGGTATTGATCAGGAGATTATCCGAAAAGCACTGAAGACAATCCGTGTTCCCGGAAGGGTGGAAGTTATTGACAATGACAGGGGATATCTGCTTCTGATCGACTATGCCCATAATGCCATGAGTCTGAAAAATATACTGGAGACGATGCGCCGGTATCATCCGAGACAACTGTGGGTTCTTTTCGGATGCGGCGGAGGCAGATCAGCAGCAAGGCGCAGAGAGATGGGCTGTGTGGCAGGAAAATATGCAGACTTTACAGTGATTACATCGGATAATCCAAGATATGAGGAACCGGAGCGGATTATGCAGACAATTGAGGAGGGAATGAAGGAAACAAAGGGACAATATCAAATGATGGTTGATCGTAAAGAAGCCATGCGGTTTATGCTGGCACAGGGACGGCCGGGAGATATTTTGATCCTGGCGGGAAAGGGCCATGAACAGTATCAGGAGATCAAAGGAGACTATTTGCCGTTCAATGAAAGAAAAATTGCGCAGGAAATCCTGGCGGATCTTGACTAATACATCATTTTCGAAATAACGATGTATTTAGAAGGCTGCAGAAAAAGTTTTAATGGAGGAACAGAGAAAATGAAGGCATTGATTTTATGGGGGATCGGTATGTCGGGCGGAATCGCAGTGGCGGCGGGATTATTTACCTTCCTTGTAATTACGGGAATTCCCCATCGGTTAATGACGATCACTCACACGACGGCCTATGGCGGATGGTATGAATGGATGTTTGTGCTGGGTGGTGCGCTTGGTAATGCAGTCTGGCTGACAGATACAGCAGTAAAAATACCGGCAGGGATGTTTCTGGCAGGTGTAGCAGGCCTTCTGGTCGGGATATTTATCGGGTGTCTGATCGGAGCGATTGCAGAGGTGCTGGATGCGTTGCCGGTGTTTTTCAAAAGAATCGGTATCCGTCAGGGCATCGGTGTCGTCATTTTCTGGATGGCCGTCGGCAAAACACTGGGGGCCTGGATGTGGTATTTCATATTGACATAAATGCCAGTATAAAATAAAAGCAGGTATAGATTGAAGAATATGGAGGCGGGATACTGATTGATCAGAAGAAAGGTGTGAATGAAACAGATGGAAAGTGAAAAGCAGACAAAAAATGAAAAACAGACAAAAGGTGAAAAACGGATGGAAGATGAAAAACAGGCTGCCAGGAAGAGGCGGGATAAACGATATAATGATTACGTGAAACAGGTAACTCCGAAACATAACTGCTTTTTAAATATGCTGAAAGCATTTGTTAGCGGAGGCTTCATTTGCGTCATCGGGCAGATGTTTTCGGATTGGTACGGCAGTATGGGACTTATGAAGGATGAGGTGTCAGGATATACAACGCTGTCGTTAATATTGATCAGTGTGATCCTGACATGTCTGAACTGGGTGGGGCCCATCACAAAATTTGCCGGTGCGGGCTATCTGGTGCCGATTACAGGCTTTGCCAATTCGGTGGCAGCATGTGCACTGGAATTTAAAGCTGAAGGAGAAGTTTTTGGTGTGGGCTGCAAGATATTTACCATTGCAGGCCCAGTGATCCTGTACGGCATTGTCACCAGCTGGGTACTGGGAGCAATTTATTGGGTGGTGCAGATGTTTGCTTAGGATAATATCAGGGAAGTGCGCCGCAATCAGGTCTGCAGATGAAGAGAAAACTGTCAGGTCTGCAGATGAAGAGAAAACTTGACAAAACAGCTGACTTGTTATAGTATACAAAAGAAACTTTGACAATTGAATAGATGGATTCACCATAATTTTTTCTTTAAGCGCCATGTACCGGAGTGATCCGGTTAACGAGGAGAAGGGTGATCGAAGATTCGGCGGATGCCCTTTCGTACAGCCCGGTGCGTATATATTGACAAATATGCAGGCAACTGCAAAACAAAAACAATATAACGGGAACTGATAAGTCATATTTTGTAACTGTTCAGAGCCAAGCAAAATTTCAAAAACAGGTATAAAATGCGTAGCATTTTGGAGGTTGGCTCTGAACAGTTACCATATTTTAAAGAATGAAATGACGAAATGATTATAAGAAGTATCGGAACTGTGCAGACAGTCCGATACGTAAAGATATAGATAGTGAGGAAAAATTATGTGTGGAATAGTAGGTTATACAGGTAAACAGAGTGTTGCAAAGCAGATTCTTGATGCATTGGAACTGCTGGAGTATCGTGGTTATGACAGTGCCGGTATGGCAATTGTTGATGAGACAAACGGCCAGGTGCAGATCCGTAAGCGTGCCGGAAGAGTAGCAGACCTTGAAAAGGTATGGAAGGCTAATCCGGTGAATGGTATTTGCGGTATTGGTCATACACGTTGGGCAACCCATGGCGGTGTCAGCGATGTGAATGCACATCCGCATCGTGCAGGACGTGTCACATTGGTTCACAATGGTATTATTGAGAATTATGAAGAGCTGAAGGATCATTTTGGCCTGGCGGATGAACTGATTTCTGATACAGACAGTGAAGTTGTTGCTGCGGTATTGAACCGTTTTTATACAGGTGATCCGCACGAAGCACTTTTCCAGACAGTGAAATGCCTGAAAGGTACTTTTGCCCTTGTGGTTATTTTTGATGATATCCCGGATGTGATTTTTGCTATCCGTAATGTCAGCCCAATCGTTGCTGCTTATCGTGAAGACGGTACCATGCTGGCATCTGATGTGGCTGCTCTTGGCGGTCAGGCAACAAGCTATATGGTAGTTCCTGAATATCACGTCGTTGAACTGCATACAGATGACATCCGTGTTTATAATATGAAGAATGAACTTTGCGAGGCAGAATTCCTGGATATTGACTGGGATACAACAAGAGCAGGCAAAGGCAACTATCCATTCTATATGGAGAAAGAAATCATGGAACAGCCGGAAGCAATCAAGGCAACACTGGCACCTAGATATGTGGATGGACGCATTTCTCTGGAAGCAGACGGTGTGCCGGATGATGTTCTGAAGAACTGTGAACGTGTCTGCGTGGTAGCATGCGGTACAGCAATGCATGCCGGTCTGGTTGCACAGTCTCTGGTACGTTCAATCCTTCGTATGCATATGGAGGTGGAATACGCATCTGAGTTTATGTATATGGATCCTGTCATTGATGACAAGACACTGGTTCTGGCAATTTCCCAGTCCGGTGAAACCATTGACACACTGGAAGCGCTGAAGTATGCAAGAAGCCAGGGTGCGAAGAGTATTGCAGTGATCAATGTAAAGGGTTCTTCTATCGCCCGTGAAAGTGATTATGTTATGTACACCTATGCAGGACCTGAGATTGCTGTTGCAAGTACAAAGGCTTATACAACTCAGATCGCTGCATTATTTGCATTGATCGGCCGTATGGCAGTTGTGCGCGGTGCCTTTAATGAAGAACAGGAGAAATCCTTTGTTGATGCATTGATGCAGGCTCCGGACGCCATTCAGAAGGTATTGGACAGAAAAGAAGAGATGCATCACATTGCCAGAGGCCTTCTGGAAGCTAAAGATGCTTTCATGCTGGGACGCGGTCTTGATTATGCTATCCTTCTTGAAGGTGCATTGAAGCTGAAGGAAGTTTCTTATATTCATACAGAAGCTTATGCATCCGGTGAATTAAAGCATGGTACAATTGCACTGATCACAGAGAAGACACCGGTTGTTGCCCTTGTAACACAGGAACGTGTCCGCGATAAGGAGCTTTCTAACATCAGAGAGGTTCAGTCCCGCGGTGCAAGTGTTGTGATACTGGTTAAGGACGGCATTGATCTGGCAGATGCAGATTATACACATGTGTTCACGCTTCCTGCCATGGATGATGTGGCAATGGCATTCCCTGCCTCGGCAGCATTGCAGCTGCTGGCATATTATGTATCCATGGACAGAGGTCTGGATGTTGATAAGCCAAGAAACCTGGCAAAAGTTGTTACAGTAGAATAAAGTGTTTAGAGCCCGGCATACCGGCCAATGGTTTGTCTTTCGGCTTGAAATCAATTTTGTATGGTGAATCTGTCTTATGTCGAAGTAAATATGTCAAAGTAAATAAAAGGAAGCGATCAGAATCTGCGGATTTTGGTCGCTTCCTTTTTGGTTGGATGATAAATGTGTGCAAAAATTATTTCAGATAGTTTCGACAGATCGCATCCAGTACGTCAAAATAATTTTCAAATGTTTTCCGGCAGCAAAGCGGGTTACTAATGATGATACCCGGTGTGCGAAGTCCCGTCAGTGAGAAGGCCATGGCCACACGGTGGTCGTCATAGGTTTCAATGGTGGCCGCATGCGGGGTGCCGGGTTCAATATAGATATCATTGCCTTGAATTGCTGCATGGATACCCATACGGGAAAGATTTTCCACGATCGCAGCCATGCGGTCACTTTCCTGAAGACGGATATGGCCGATGCCGCGGATAAAAGTCGGACTGTCGGCAAATGGCGCAATAGCAGCCATGGTCAAAGCCTGGTCGGAAAAGCTGCTCATATCGATATCGATGCCGTGGAGTCTGCCCTGTGCAGGACCGGTCAGACGGATACCTTCCGGTGTATCCTCAGCACTGCAGCCCATTTTCTCGAAGGTGCGAAGCAGTGCCACATCTCCCTGCAGGGAATCAAAGTGAACGTGTCGGACAAGGACATTGCCGCCGGAGAGGACAGCCATGCCGTAGAAATAGGCGGCAGCTGATACATCCGGTTCAATCTGATAATCCTGTGACTGATAAGCGGCATTTCCCGGGATTCGCCATGTCTGATCGTCAGAAACAGAAATTTCGACACCAAACTGACGCATCATGGCGGTGGTCATATGAATATAGGAAAAACCATGATTGCCGGTGATATGAATGGCAAAATCATGATCCATCATCACAGCGGCCATGAGAAGGGCACTTAAGAACTGACTGCTGTCGCCGATATCTACAGTGGCCTCTGAAGCGGTGATACCTTCTGAATAGATGGTAAAAGGAAAATAGCCTTCCTTTTCATGGCAGTCAATGCGGCAGCCCAGATCTGTTAAAGTGTTTAAAAGGGCAGCCATGGGACGCTTCTTCATCTGTTCGGAAGCATCCAGATGCCAGACACCTTTGGCACAGCCCAGCATGGCTGTCAGGAAACGGGCAGCGGTTCCGGCACTTCCAACATTGATAGCGGCTGTTTCTTTCGGGATGCGGCCGCCAAGACCGGTGACGCGAACGGTATGGGCCGGTTCATCAACCACGACATCAAAACCAAGATCCTTTAAACACTGCAGGAAGTGCCTGGAATCGTCACTGAACAGGGCGCCTTTCAGCAGCGTTTCACCATTGGCAAGGGCAGCCAGCATCAGAGCGCGGTTGGTAATGCTTTTTGAACCCGGCGCATCGATGGTCAGCTCAAAAGGATGTGTCGGATGGCTAAAAATCGGTTGTACTTCATATATATTCATGGGAATCCTCCTGGATCATTTTAATAGGATAGTTCAGAACGGTGATGACCGGCGCTGAACAGTAACATTGTACCACAGAATTTTGGGAAGGGGTATGTATTTGTATTGCAATTTTATACAAAATATGGGTATAATGATAATGTATGTTCTGCGGCCGGAATGAATTGGTGGACAGGACAGGGAGAATGAGGCACAGCAGATCAATGCGAACATTCGCCCATAGAATCCGTAAGTATGAAAAGAGGATAAGAAATGGATCATAATTTATACCATGAAATAGAAGATAAGGCACAGATTCTAGTAGATTCTCTGCCATATATCAGAGATTTTAACCAGAAGATTATTATTATCAGTTTCGGATGCAGCAATATCCTGACCGATGAGGAAGAACAGGAAGTTATGCGTGACATTGCGTTGATGAAATCCATCGGTATGCGTCCGATTGTTGTTCACGATACCAAGATGGGACATGACAAATTCCGTGAGAACAAACGTATTGCCAAGATGATTGAATTCTGCGGGGTAAAGGCAGTGGGTATCTGCGGTATCGATCTGCAGACTATTCATATGACATTGGACAATGATTATATTCCGGTTATTACGCCGAATGATATTGACAATGAGGACACACCGATTCTGCCGGAAGAGGCTGCGAAGGAAATTGCCGTGTCAACCGGTGCAGAGAAGGTGCTTTTCCTGGGCAAAGAAGACGGCATCAGAGATGATGAAGGCCATATTATTTCACAGATGACCCGTGATGAGGTGGTCAAGATGTATGTAGCAGGAAAGTTTGAGGGCAGACTGCTTCAGAAAGTGACCTATGCCCTTCAGATGATTGAGCAGGGGGTGCCGAGGGTGCATATTCTGGGATCAAAGATGGCCCATGCGCTGTTGGTGGAGATTTTCAGTATTATCGGCGTGGGTACAGTGATTATGCCTGACAAAGAACATTATTATCCACATGAATTGAAGAAGAGAGCGGCCGCTGCAAAGTAATATCGGACGGGCTTTGCCGGGATGATACATAGGACACAAAGCGTATTGATAAGCAATAAGAGAAGCTGATGCACAGAGAATAAGGCATCAGCTTTTCTGTGCTCTGAATTTATGAAAACAGATATTTTTCAAGGAAAAATCATAAGAAAAAACAGTCGGAAAATGTCAGTAAAATGTATGCGACAAATGGTGAAAATCGTATGTTGACATTACGTTTCATTAAAATGATAATATAGTGTGCAGGAGGCGGAAAAGGCCGTTGATGCAAAGAAAAAGTGAAATGAATTTTAGATGTGCATACACAGAAAGGATATAGAGATGAAGGAAAGAAACAGTACGGCAGCCATCAGTGTGAAGGCACCTGTGATCGGACTGCCAAGGGCGATGCTGTATGATCGTTATGAAGTGTTGTGGAAGTCATTTTTTTCAGCGTTGGGTATGAAGGGTATTGTCAGCAAGCCTACCAATAAAGCGATGATTGAAGCGGGCTCAGCACTGGCAATTGATGAAGCCTGTCTTTCCACCAAGATTTATCTGGGCCATATTCAGTCGCTGATCGGAAAGTGTGATTATATTCTTGTTCCGAGAATCAGCAATTTTGGTCTGCACCGGAATATGTGTACGAAGTTTGAATCACTATATGACGTTGTCTGTAATGTGTTCCGTAATACGGATCAGAAGTTTGTTGCCTACAATGTAGATGCCCTTCAGAAGATTGATGAAGAGAAGGCTTTTGTGGATCTCGGAACAGCTCTCGGCTATGATAGGAAGACGGCACAGAAGGCTTATAAGAGGGCGAAGAGGAACGAAAGTGAAGACTGGAAGAAGAAGGTTCGCGAAGAGGAAGCTTTGTATAAGTCACAGGGTATTAAGGTATTGATCGTTGCCCACAGCTATGTGTTAGGCGATGCTTACATCGGACAGCCTGTTATTGATTACCTGAAGGGTATGGAAGTGACGCCGATCCGCGCAGATGTTGTAGATCGTAAGGAAGCACTGAAGCAGAGTGCGAAGGTATCAAAGACGCTGAAGTGGGAGCTGAGCCGTGAACTGGTGGGCAGTATCCAGATGCATCGTGACAAGGTGGATGGTCTGATTCTCCTCAGCGCATTTCCGTGCGGACCGGATTCTATGGTGAATGAGATGATCATTCGTAAGTTCACCGGACTTCCGATTCTGAATATTGTTTTGGACAATCAGGATGGTACCGCCGGACTGGAGACGAGACTTGAGAGCTTCACGGATATCCTGAAGCTGAAGAAGGGGGTACTGTAATGGACATAGGAAAAAAGAAGGTGTCATTTCCAATGATAGCTAATTACAACAGTGTGGTTCGCTACTTTGTGGAATGCGGTCTGGACGCGCAGTTTATCATGCCGCCGAAGATGACAAGGCGGACACTGGAGATTGGTTCGAGATACAGCCCGGATTATGTCTGTGCACCTTTTAAAAGCACATTAGGAAGTATGATCGATGCACTGGAAGCAGGTGCAGATACCCTGGTTATGACCATGGGATTATGCCGCCTGGGTTATTACGGCGAACTTCAGGAACAGATTATCCGTGATCTCGGCTATAATTTTGAGATGATCAATCTGGCAGAATATACAACGGGCAAGAACAGAGATTATCTGAAGGCGCTGCGCCGGATCAATCCGAAGATGAGTCTGGCAAAGTTTACACTGGCCGCTGCAGAGGGTCTGAAGATGGTGGAATATATCGATGAGATTGAGGCAGAATACTACAGAAATTGCGGTTTTGAACTCAACAAAGGAGACTATAAGAAAGCGTTGAACAGATTTTATCTGGCGATGAATATGGCGAAGTCCAAGAAGGATGTGGAGGAAGGCTATCGCGAAGCAAAACGTGAATTTAACCGTATTCCGATGGACAAACCGGAGCAGCCTTTAAGAGTGGGTATCGTCGGAGAATATTTTACCATCATGGATCCTTTCTCCAATCTGGATCTTGAACAGAAGCTGGCGGATATGGGTGTGGAAGTGCATCGCTGGATGAATATTACCAATCGAAATCTGCACTATAAGGGACAGAAGAATCTTGGCGTTCAGATTGCCGAATATTGTCAGTATGAGATGGGACCGACATCCACAGCCAATATCTGGTGTGCGAAGAATTATGCGGTCAATGGCTTTGATGGTATCATTCATGTGAAATCTGCAGGCTGTACACCGGAGATTGACGTTATGCCGATTCTTCAGAATATCAGTGCGGATTATAAGATACCGGTATTATACCTGACTTACGATTCACAGACAAGTGATACGGGACTTGAGACCCGTGTGGAAGCATTTTACGACATGATAAGTATGAGAAAGAAGGTTGTCTAAATGGAAGAGGCATATCTTGGTGTTGATATAGGTTCGATTTCGACCAAAGGTGTTATTATAGATAAAAATTACAAGATTCTGGCCAGTGAATATATTTGGACAGAAGGCGATCCGATGGGCGCAGCGAGAAAACTGATCGAGCTTCTGGAGAAGCAGTTTGACAAAGAGAAATATCAGATCGTGGCAACAGGTACGACAGGCAGTGCCAGAAAGCTGGTAGGTGCCATGCTGGGCGCAACCATGGTGAAGAATGAGATCACGGCCCATGCAGTGGGAACAACTACACTTTATCCGGATGTACGGACGATTCTTGAAATCGGCGGACAGGATTCCAAGATTATCCTTGTGGAAAACGGCGTTGCTGTGGATTATGCGATGAATACGTTGTGTGCAGCCGGAACAGGTTCTTTCCTTTCAAGCCAGGCAAAGCGTCTGGGCGTGGAAGTCGAAGATTTCGGCAAGATCGCTCTGACATCCAAACACCCTACGCAGTTGGCGGCAAGATGTACGGTTTTTGCGGAATCGGATCTGGTGCATAAGATCCAGATGGGCCATACCAAAGAGGATATTATTGCCGGTCTCTGCCGTTCTGTTGTCAACAACTATCTGAACAATGTGGGTAAAGGCAAGAAGATTGTTTCACCGGTTGTATTTCAGGGCGGTGTGAGCAAGAATATCGGTGTTGTGGAGGCTTTTAAGAAGGCGCTGGGCTGTGATATCATCGTGGATGAGAACGGACATCTCATGGGTGCCCTCGGTATTGCGATTTTGGCAGGAAAGGGCAATAAGAAGAAAGTCTTTGATTTCTCTGTTGAAGATATGGTATTTAAGACAAGAGAGATTAACTGCGGACGCTGTCCGAATAATTGCGAGATCATCTGTGTATACAGAGATGACATGCTGATTGATTCATGGGGCAACCGATGCGATAAAGGTGCACTCAAAGCGGGCACACGTACCGGTGTCAAATAGCAAAAAGGCATTTCTCTTCATCGGGGAAATGCCTTTTGTATATTTAGAACATCTGGAAGTATGTCCTGTTTATTAGTGATATTCCTTCTGCAGGGAGAAACCGCGGCCGCGAACTTCACGGACTTCATTGATGGTAATGAAGGCGTTTGGGTCAGTGGCATGGATCAGCTCTTGAAGTTTAAAAAGTTCACGGGGGGAGACAACCGTCAGTACAGCATAGGTTGGCCGGCCGGTATAACCGCCTTCGATAGAAAGGAGGGTTGTTCCGCGATCCAGATCTGTCTGGATTTTTTTGTTAATTTGCTGATACTCCGGACTGATGATCTTCAGCTGAATCTGACGTTTGCCGTTGATGAGCAGGCGATCCAGGATAACGGTGTAAAGAACAACCAGAAGGATGCCGTAGAGCACTTGTTCTCTGTCCGAAATGAAAATCTGCAGGATGAGTATGCAGAAATCAAATAAATACAGACTGACAGAAACCGGGAAACCGAGCTTCTTCTCAATGACAAGGGGTGGAATATCCATACCGCCTGTGGAGGCACCGGCCTGAATAACAAGCCCGAGTCCGATACCGATACCTGCACCGGCAAAAAGGGTGGCAAGCATCATGTCATCTGTCAGAGGGCCTACACGGCTGGACAGCAGCTGCAGAATGCTTAAGAAAAACGGATACTCAAATGTGCTGAGGATTGTTGTCAGGGCAAATGCTTTGCCGAGGACCCAGGCACCGAGAAGGAACATGGCAATATTGAAGACATAGACAAAGGCTGTGATCGGTATATGGAACATATATTGACCGAAAAGCGCCAGTCCTGTTGTGCCGCCGGTGATCAGATTATTCGGAAGAATAAAAAAGGCAACAGCGACAGTATAAATCAGATTGCCCAGGGAAATGATCAAAAAATTGTGAAGGGTTTTTGAGATGTTCTTTTGCATGCTGTGTTACTCCTTTGCTGTGATAAAACAAAAAAGGAAGATGAATAAAATCCATCTTCCTTCAATAAATATAGTGATAAAAAATATTCCGTTGTCTGAATGCGTGGTATAATAGACACATGGAAAAACCTTCTTTTAAACAAGTAATAGTTATTAATGGATTTAGTTTACACCAAAATAGCACAAATGTAAATATTATTTTTGAGGGAGACGGATGATGAACAAGAAAACAGAAAAGAAAAGAATCTCAAGCTGCGATATATGTATGAATTATACCTATGATGAAGATTATGAGTGCTATACCTGTGAAGTGGATCTGGATGAGGATGAAATGGCCCATTTCATGCAGGATACCTATTATAACTGCCCGTATTTTCAGATGGGGGATGAGTACAAGATTGTGCGCAAGCAGATGTAGCGGCACAGGGAATGAAGATTGCTTTAAAGAAAAGACTGTCCATATGATGATGCAGATGGTTCATCATATCGGCAGTCTTTTGACATATACATCAGAATTATGCAGTGTGCATAAACAATATACTTAGAGATTGACGTAAAGAACGTCGTGGTTCGTATATGGCAGAAACTTGTTCAGAACATCGTTGGTGGCCAATGTGAGGCTGGAAGTGTTGATGCATGGGTGGCATCCGATCAATGGCTGATCGACAACTTCCTGATCCATGACAAGCTGAACATGGTGCTCGTGATCATTCATCAGTCCGAGAATACTTGCAGAGCCCGGGGTCAGATCAAGATAGGCTTCCATATATTCCGGCGGAGCAAAGGATAATCTGGATGAATTGATCTGTTTGCAGAAATCCCGTGTGACAAATTTCTTGTGTCCCGGCATCATCAGAAGGTAGAACTTCGTCTTCTGTGAATTACAGAGGAACAGGTTCTTACAAATCTCGACACCCAGAAACTTGTCAACATCCTGGCATTCATCAATGGTGTTCATAGCGTCGTGGTCAATGCGGACAAAAGGTATGCTCAATTCTTCAAGAAGATCGTAAACGCGATTTTCTTTCTCGAGACGCTCATCCGTAGGACGTGTGGTATAAATTGTAGGATCTATATGTTTTCTGTCGGTCATTTAAATCGCCTCTTTCTTCCTATTAAAATGTATTAATCTATATCATGGATACTACTATACAGCGTTTTTTTCAAAAATCAAGAGGCATATTGGCAAAGGAGCAGATAAGAAAAGAGATTCGGAAAAAGGATGACCAATAAAAACGACATTTTGAAAAGAAATATGTATAAAAGGAACAAACTGGTTCTACTAGTAAATGGCAAAGTATAGAGCAAAAAATACTGTGCAGGGAAAATAAAAAGGTGTATAATAGGCATTACGGAAATTTTTCGGTACAACGGAGGTAAAAATGAGCAGACGATATGATACGGTTATTTTTGACCTGGATGGAACACTGTTAAATACATTGGAGGATCTGGCAGATGGTGTCAATGCAGCGCTGAAGCATTTTGGAAGACCGGAGCGGACATTGGATGAAGTACGTCAGTTTGTCGGCAACGGCGTGCTGAATCTGATGGACAGGGCAGTGCCGGAAGGAAAGGAAGCAAAGGATTTTCAGGCAATCTATGAGTGGTTTAAAGCCTACTATGCCGCACATTCAGAGGTGAAAACACGTGCCTATGACGGAATACCTGAACTTTTGAAGCAGCTGCAGGCAGAACACTTCAAGATGGCCATTGTGTCCAACAAGTTTCATGACGCCGTATGTCAGCTCAGCAGATGTTATTTCGGAGAGCTGCTTCCGGTATCTATTGGTGAGAATGAGGCTGCCGGGATCAGGAAGAAACCTGCGCCGGACACAGTTTTTACAGCCTTGGAGCGTCTGGGTTCTACCGTTGAACATGCTGTATACATCGGAGATTCTGAGGTAGATGCTGCGACAGCCCGCAATGCAGGAATGGACTGTATACTGGTGAGCTGGGGATTCAGAGAGCGTGAATTACTGGCATCATACGATCCTGTAGCGATTGCAGATCAGCCGTCGGATATATGGGAGATACTGAATCGGTAAGTGGAACAGGAGCAACTGTATACAGTATGAAGTATGAAATTATAAAACACTGTCAATAGCATTGACATTCTATTGAAATCACAATATAATACTAAATGTTGTATCGTGTAAGATTTATAAGCACCATATATACGAACATAAAACAAATTCAAAATAAAGTCTTAGGACCGGAAAACAGCGCAGAACATGTGCGATTGAAGGCTTATAGCTTATAGCAAATAGACTATAGAGGGAGCGTAAACGGATGATAGAGAAGATACAAAAAAGAAATGGCCAGATGGTGGCGTTTGATTCAGTGAAGATTCTGAATGCTATCAGCAGAGCCAATATGGCAGTTGAAGATGAGGTGATGGATCCGGCAGATCTGTCTTACCTGACACAGAAAGTGTGCAGTCAGCTGAACCCGGATGAGGTTGTCACAGTTGAGCATGTACAGGATGTTGTGGAGGAGACGTTGATCCGTTTTGATTATGCGAAGACTGCCAAGGCATACATTCTCTATCGTGCTGAGCACACGAAGATCCGTCAGACGGAATCCGATCTGATGGATATTTATTCCAAGCTGACCTATTCCAGTGCCATGGATGAAGATATCAAGCGTGAGAACGCGAATATTGATGGTGATACAGCCATGGGTACAATGCTGAAATACGGTTCAGAGGGCGCGAAGTATTTCGTTGATAATTATGTTTTGCCGAAGGATATCGCAGCAGCCCATATCAACGGTGATATCCATATCCATGACAAGGATTTCTATATGCTGACAGAGACTTGCTGTCAGATTGACCTGATCAAGCTGTTTAAGAATGGCTTTTCAACCGGCCATGGGCATCTGAGAGAGCCTCAGTCCATTATCAGCTATGCAGCACTGGCATGTATCACGATCCAGGCCAATCAGAACGAGATGCATGGCGGACAGAGCATTCCGAATTTCGACTATGCCATGGCAGACGGCGTGAAGAAGACGTATGCCAAGGAATATTATACATGGCTGGCAGCCAGCATGAGATTAGAGACTGGCATTGATGATGGTCAGGCAGCTGCTATTGTTGCCCGTGCGAAATCCGAGATTACAGAGGAACTGCGTATTGCCAATATGGATGCTTACGGCAGAGCTTTGCTGGATCTGAAACCAGAGGGAATTTCAGAAGAAGATTTAAAGAAGGCGCATGATTTTGCTGTTGCTGAAGCATTGAAGACTACAGAGAAGCAGACGCATCAGGCAATGGAAGCACTGATCCACAATCTGAATACCATGAATTCCCGTGCCGGTGCCCAGGTGCCGTTTAGTTCTGTCAATTACGGTACAGATACATCCGAGGAAGCCAGAATGGTGATCAGGAATCTGTTGACAGCTACAGAGGATGGCCTTGGCGGCGGAGAGACCCCAATCTTCCCGGTTCAGATTTTTAAGGTTAAGGAAGGTGTGAATTTCAATCCGGGTGATCCGAACTATGACCTGTTCCAGTTGGCTTTAAAGACTTCTGCGCAGCGTCTGTTCCCAAACTTCAGTTTTATTGATGCGCCGTTTAATCTTCAGTATTATCGTCCGGGTGATTATAATACAGAAGTTGCTTACATGGGTTGCCGTACAAGGGTTATGGGCAATGTCTACGATCCGACCAAGGAAGTAACCTGCGGCAGAGGCAATTTAAGCTTCACATCCATTAACCTGCCACGTCTGGGTATCGAAGCCCATGGCGACATTGACAAGTTTTTCAAGTCATTGGATGATATGATAGATCTTGTTATCCGTCAGCTGATGCACCGTTTCAAGATTCAGTGCTCCAAGGTTGTCAGAAACTATCCGTTCCTGATGGGACAGGGTATCTGGATTGATTCAGAACATCTGGATATGGATGACAGTGTAGCAGAGGTTCTGAAGCATGGTACATTGAGCGTCGGATTCATTGGTCTGGCAGAGACATTGAAGGCACTGACAGGCAAGCATCATGGTGAATCAGAAGCATCCCAGAAGCTGGGACTTGAGATCATCGGTCATATGCGCAATCGTATGGATGAAGAATCCCGGAAGACAGGCCTGAACTTTACATTGCTGGCAACACCGGCAGAAGGTTTAAGCGGTCGTTTTGTCCGGATTGATCAGAAGAAATACGGCAAGATTCCGGGCGTAACAGACAGAGAGTACTATACTAACTCATTCCATGTGCCTGTTTATTATCCGATTAAGGCTTATAAGAAAATTCAGCTGGAGGCACCTTATCATGCACTGACCAATGCGGGACATATCAGCTATGTCGAGTTGGACGGTGACACATGTAAGAACCTGAAGGCATTTGAATCTGTGATCCGATACATGAAGGAGCAGGGCATCGGTTATGGTTCCGTGAACCATCCGGTAGACCGTGATCCGGTGTGTGGATACACAGGCGTTATAGATGATATCTGTCCGCGATGCGGACGTAAAGAAGGAGAACCGGTCAGCCTGGCTTTCCTTAAGGAACTCAGAAAGAAATATCCGAATGTACCGGTGTACACGGATGAAGAAATCATGGCAGGAGGGATTGAACATGACTGGAGAAGAACTCAGGAATGCGGATGCAGCAGCAAATAGTGCAGTAGTAGGTGAAGGCGTGAAATTTGAAAGAATCCGTCGAATCACAGGTTACCTTGTAGGTACAACAGACCGATTCAACGACGCAAAACGTGCAGAAGAACACGACCGCGTAAAACATGGCCTGAACTAAGGAACATACAAACTATTAGTTAAGTGATAGTGCTAGACATATACTTGGCTAAAATATAACCTACACAAAAGAAAAATCGGCTGCTCAGTAGCGGCCGATTTTTCTGGTATCAGAGATTATATAGATAGAAAGACAGATAATTTTGAGACATAAAAAACTGTAGCGAGAACTATGGAGGTTTCAAAATTATCGTCAACATAGAAACGGGAGAAGAAAAATGGACAACTGGGAAGCCGAAACACTCAATATCAGCGGAATTGTAGATGATTCTATTGTGGATGGGCCGGGCCTGCGGTATACTATATTTGTGCAGGGATGTCCGCATGGATGTCCGGAATGCCACAATCCGCAGACACACAGTTTTGAAGAGAACAAGCGTGTAACCCTTGGTCAACTCATGTCAGAGATCAAGGAGAATCCACTGTTGTACGGGGTAACTTTTTCAGGCGGAGAGCCTTTCTGCCAGCCGGGGCCGCTGGCGATTCTTGGTCAGCAGATAAAGAAGGCAGGCATGCATCTAATGTGTTACAGTGGTTATACGTATGAGCAGCTTTTGAAAAGAGCAGAGACAGAGCCGGATGTGACCGCATTACTCAATGTAGTGGATGTTCTGGTGGATGGCCCATTTCTGATTGCTGAACGTGATTTGGAACTTTTATACAGGGGCAGCAGGAATCAGCGTCTGATCGATCTGAAAGCGATGCGTGAAAAAGGAGACAGATCGCATGTGATTTTGTGGCAGGAAATGTAGCGCACGGCTAAAATAAATCATAAGAAAATCAGCTGATCATACAGAAAAATAAATAATATGGTAATTTACGAGGGGGCATAGGCATGCATCATATTTATACCGGGGATGGTAAAGGCAAGACAACAGCAGCGGTAGGGCTGGCGGTACGGTGTGCAGGAAGCGGCAGAAGAGTGCTTTTTACACAATTTCTTAAACCGGCGAAATCCGGTGAAATAGAAGCCATGGAAGATATGGAGAATATGCAGATCTGGCTTTGTCCGGCAGAGTTTGGTTTCACCTGGCAGATGACGGATGAAGAGAAGGAAGAAGCAAAAGATATTTATGAACGTTATATATGGGATATTACCCGAATGGTTTTACAGGGGAATTTCTCTATGCTTGTGATGGACGAAGTGATTGGTGCATGCAATGCAGGACTTGTGAATGAGGATGAATTGATGGAGATGCTGGAACAGTTTCCGGATGATATGGAGGTTGTTCTGACGGGACGCAATCCATCAGAACAGTTGTGTGAGTGGGCGGATTATCTGACTGAAATGAAGAAAATCAAGCATCCTTTTGATCAGGGAGTCAAAGCACGCAAAGGTATTGAATATTAATAGCAGAGGCATTCGGCTTGAGTAGAAGGATGGTAGAGAGATGTTTGAGACATTAAAGGGCAGAATACCGAAGTCCATTGATGAAGATGAATATCGTAAGTTTGCAGTGATGGTGGCTCTGCTAAAACAGGAAGACGGACTGCATGTTGTCTTCGAAAAACGTGCAGGCGGATTGAAGCGGCAGCCGGGAGAGATTTGTCTGCCGGGCGGCGCAAGAGATGGCAATGAATCATCGGAGACGAATGCCATCCGTGAGACGATGGAAGAATTGAAGGTATCCAGAGAACAGATTCATATGATTGCACAGATGGATACACTTTATACGGCTTATGACAACAAAGTTTCTGTATACCTGTGTGAATTGACGGATTATGAAATGACTTATAATGCAGATGAGGTAGCAGAAATTTTTACAGTGCCGCTAAAGTTTTTTATGGAAACAGAACCAGTGGCATATGTGAATACTGTCAGGTTGCTGCCTCCGGATAACTTTCCGTATGAGCAGATACCGGGAGGACGGAATTATCACTGGCGGGATGGACATAAGAAGGTTTATTTTTATTATTATAGGGATTGGATTATTTGGGGACTGACGGCTTATGTATTGCGTGGCGTTGTGCGAACGCTGAAAGCGGAGCTTCCGAAGAGTGATTGAGAAAAAACAGAAAAGAGGCATGATATGAAAAATTTTACAGGAAAAGTGACGGATGTTGACAATAACGGCAATCCGATTAAGAAGAAAT
>OGCO01000883.1_pt1 | contig 48974 bp, 41 predicted proteins | sample 1570171 | NCBI WGS metagenome assembly OGCO01 (sample SAMEA4370583, study PRJEB24528) | human gut metagenome
TACTATTCAATATTTATAAACATATTTTTTAGGCTATATTTAATATAAAACATATGTTATACTACAGTTTTTTAGGCATTTTGTCTAAAAAATAACAATATTTAACAATAAAATCACAATTTATTATATTTTTCAATTTTATAATTATACATTTTCTATTTATTGATTTTACATTGTTATTACTTACTTTATAAAAGTTTTACCTTATATTTAAATATATTTATTGCAATATTTTTTTATATACTATAATATTATATTATCAATTTTATAATTTTTTTTGTAGTTTTTCTACTTAAAAATTATGGAGGCAAAAAATATGGAAAATACAGTTTTGTTTAATATACAAAAAAAGTACTCTGAACTTAGTAAATCAGAAAAAGTTGCTGCCGATTACATCTTAAACTATAAAAATAATTACGAAAATCTCTCTATTTCCAAAATGTCTGAAAAAGCTAACATCAGCCAACCTACAATAATTAGGTTTGCAAGAGCTTTGGGCTACAAAGGTTTTAAGGAGCTTAAATACGCCCTTTTACAAAATTCTACAGCACCTAAAAAACTAAATCCTATGGACGGGTTTGAGCTTACTGGTAGTGAAAAAGTTGAGGATATTCCTGCTAAAATAACTGCTACAGCAATTTCTCTTTTGGAAACTTCACTTAAATCCATATCTTCTAGTGATTTCAGCCGTCTTATAAATATATTAAAAAAAGCCGAAAATATAACTATATTTGCTATAGAAAATTCCTCTGTAGTAGCTATGGATTTAATTGTCAAACTCTCATATTTAGGCTTTAACTGTACATATAATTCCGACCCATATTTACAGAAGGTAAATGCCTCTAATTTGAAAAAAGGAAGTGTTGCCATTGGTATATCATATTCTGGCTATTCTTCTATTACAGTAGAAAACTTAAAAACAGCAAAAAAAGCCGGTGCAACTACAGTAGCTCTTACAAATTTCAACAAAGCTCCTATTAGTAAGTTTGCCGATATTACAATATACTCCAGCAATAGACAGTATTTCTACGGTGATGCTATATTCTCCAGAACTGCACAGCTTGCCATTATTGATATGATATATATTGGTCTTATTACAAGCGACTATAATAAATACACCAAAAAGCTGGATAAAAACAAAGAACTTATACAAAATCTTGACCTTATGGTTGCTAAACAGTCAGAAAAAATGTAGAAAATCTACATTTGCCTTCTGGCTGTTTTTTACTTTTACTTTACAAAGCCTTAACCTGGATTTGCTTGTTTAAACATGTTTTGAAAAATATAATGCAACTTGTAATGTGAAGCAAAGCAAACGGAGGTAAATATGCTTGAATTAAAAAACATTAGAAAATCCTTTGGGAAAAACGTAATTCTCAAAAATGTTTCCCTTTCCATAAATAACGGTGAAATCGTTTCTATATTAGGTCCTTCAGGTAGTGGCAAAACAACACTCCTTAACCTTATATTAGGAATAACTGATATTGAAAACGGTAACTTAATATTAGACGGAAAAGATATTACAAAAGTACCTATGGAAAAAAGAGGTTTTAACATAGTATTTCAGGACTATGCCCTTTTCCCAAACCTCAATGCCTATGAAAATATCACTTATGGTTTAAAAAACAAGCCAAACATTTCTTCTAAAGAAGAAGTTGACGACTTAATTAAACTTTTAGGTCTTGAGGTACATCTCAATAAGAATATCAACCAGCTTTCCGGTGGTCAGAAACAGAGAGTAGCTCTTGCCAGAACAATGGTTATGAAGCCTAAAATTCTTCTTTTAGACGAACCTTTAAGTGCCTTAGATGGTGTTATAAAGGAATCCATAAAAGAAAAAATCAAAACAATAGCAAAGGATTTCAACCTTACTACTATTATTGTTACTCACGACCCTGAGGAAGCACTTACACTTTCAGATAAAGTTCTCATTATAGACCATGGTGAAATTTCACAGTTTGGCAAACCAGAAGAAATAATACACACTCCTAAAAATGACTTTGTAAAAAAATTCATTTTAAACCAGTTAGAAATAAAGAAAAATAACATTTTCTCTCTTTTCAATACAACTGCTACAGGAAGTTGTTTTTAGGTGATTGATTATGAATAAACAAAAAAATAGACAATTAAGAATTATATTTATATTTGTAATAGCTGTATTTGTAATTTTCCTGCTTTTGCCTACTATAACACTTCTTTTAAAGTCCTTTATTACAGACGGTGGCATTTCTTTTGAAAGCTATAGAGAAATGTTGGGACAAAAGAGATTTTACAAAGCCTTTGGCAACAGTATTGTAGTTGCCCTGTTTAGTGGTGTTTTATCTACTTTATTAGCTTTTATAATAGCATATACAATTAATTTTACAAACATTTGTAAAGGCATCAAAAATACCATCAAAACTCTTGGTGTTTTACCAATGCTTTTGCCTACTATTACATACGGCTTTGCTATTATATATTCCTTTGGTAAGCAAGGTCTTCTTACAAAGCTTTTTGGCAGACAAATATTTGATATTTATGGTTTTAAAGGTCTTGTACTAGGCTATGTTATATACACTCTGCCTATTGCCTTTATACTTATAAACAACACTATGCTTTACATAGATAAAAGTTTCATTACAGTTTCCAGAATAATGGGTGACAGCAAGATAAGAACCCTCTGGATAGCAATTATTTCCCCTCTTTTGGGAACTTTAGCTGCTGCTGTAATACAATGCTTCTTCCTCAGCTTTACAGACTTTGGTATTCCGGCATCTATTGGTGGTGAATACGAAGTAGTTGCTACATTGTTATTTAATGAAATGCTGGGAAGTGTACCAAACTTCAACAACGGTGCAGTAATAGCTCTTTCAATGCTTTTGCCATCTATTTTAAGTATTTCACTTTTAACATACCTTGAAAAATACAACATAAGATACAACAAGATTTCACAACCGGAAATAAAGAAAAATAAGGCAAGAGATTTTGTCTGTGGAGGTCTTTCAATCCTCATTATATTAGCAATGCTTTCAATATTTGCCGTTATAGTAGTAATTCCATTTGCTGAAGAATGGCCTTACAAAATTGTATTTTCACTGAAGAATGTAAACAATGTATTTTCAGATAGTTCACTTATAGGAGTATTTACAAATTCTCTTTTAGTCAGTGTACTTACAGCTCTTTTTGGTACTTTAATCGCCTACTGTGGTGCATTAATTTCATCAAGAAGTAAATTGAAGTTTAAAGGCTCTATTGAAAAAATAGCCCTTATTACAAACACTATTCCAGGTATGGTTTTAGGTATAGCTTTTCTTCTTGTATTTACAGAAACACCTATACAGAATACCTTCTTCATTATAATAATTTGTAATATAGTTCACTTCTTCTCAACACCTTACTTAATGCTAAAAGGTACTTTGGAAAAAATGAACAGCTCTTGGGAAACAACAGCAATGCTTATGGGCGACAGTTGGATAAAGACAATAATCAGAATTGTAACACCAAATGCTATGCCTACTATACTTCAAGTTTTTGAATATTACTTCGTAAATGCTATGGTAACAGTTAGTGCCATAATATTCCTTGTAGGTGCAAGAACAAGTGTAATTACAACTAAAATAAAGGAATTACAGCATATTTCAAAATTCAACGAAATATTTGTACTTTCACTTCTCTTGCTCTTAACAAATATAGTAGTAAAAATATTTATAAAATTATATATTAATTATAAAAGGAGAAAATTAAAATGAAAAAACTAATCTACAAAATCGGTACTGTATTAATGTCAGTAGCTATTCTCTGCTCAGGTCTTGGACTTACAGCCTGTGGCACAAGTGGAGAAAAGCAAGTTGTTATCTACTCTAATGCTGATGACGAGGCAATAATAGCTATGAAAGATACTCTTGATGCCAATGGCTATTCAGGAAAATATCTTTTCCAAACTTTTGGTACTTCTGAACTTGGTGGCAAACTTATGACAGAAGGCAAAAACATTGAAGCAGACTTAATTACAATGAGTTCTTTCTATATTGACAGTGCTCAGGAAAAGAACAATATGTTCCTTGACTTAGACTTCCCTCAAAAGACTTTGGAACAGTATCCATCTTACTACACACCTATTACAGCTCAGGAAGGTGCTTTAATTGTAAATACTGAAATGATGAAGGAAAACAATCTTCCTACACCTAAGTCAATCAAGGATTTAGCTAATCCTGAATATAAAGGCTTTATATCTGTAACAGACATTGAAGGTTCATCTACAGCTTGGCTTATGATACAGGCACTTATTTCTTCATATGGCGAAGACCAGACAAAGGAAATTCTCAAGAAGATTTATGAAAACGCAGGTCCTCACCTTGAAGACTCTGGTTCAGGTCCTCTTAAGAAAGTAAGAGCCGGCGAAGTTGCTATTGGTTTTGGTTTAAGACATCAGGCTATTGCCGATAAAAACAATGGTTTACCTATTGACTACGTAGACCCAACAGAAGGCAACTATGTTCTTACTGAATCTCTTGCCCTTATTAACAAAGACGGCAAAGAAAACCCTCTTGCTAGTGAAATGGCAGACTGCATCATTAACAAAGGTAGAACAGAACTTATAAAGACATATCCTATGGCACTTTATGAAGGAGAAAGTACTAACGGTAACAGTGTTTCAGGCAATACAAAGGTATTTGCAGAAAAATTAACTGTTGATTTATTAGACAAACATAAGAAATTATCAAACGAATGTAAAGGAGCAAACTAAAAATGAAGAACTATAAATTACTTACACCAGGACCATTAACTACAACTGATACTGTAAAACAGGAAATGATTTTTGACCACTGTACTTGGGACGATGACTACAAGAAAATCACTCAGAAAATACAGTCAGAGCTTTTAGACCTTGCTCACGCAGATAAGGAAAAATATGCTTGTGTACTTATGCAAGGTAGTGGTACTTTCGGCGTAGAATCTGTACTCTCTAGTGTAATTAAGGATAGTGACAAACTTCTCATTGTTGCCAACGGTTCATACGGCAAGAGAATGGCAGATATTGCAGAACACAATAAAATCAACCACATTATGTACCTTGAAGACTATAACAAAATTCCAGACAGCAAAAAGGTAGCTGAAATTCTCGATGAAAACCCTAATATAACTCACGTTTCTATGGTACATAGCGAAACAACTTCTGGTATTTTAAATGATATTGAAGCTGTAGCAAAGGTTGTAAAAGAAAAAGGTAGAATATTCATTACAGATGCTATGAGTAGCTTTGGTGGTGTAGATATTCCTGTTGAAGAATGGGGCATTGACTTTATTATCAGTAGTGCAAACAAGTGTATACAGGGTGTTCCGGGATTTTCATTCATTATTGGCAGACATGATCTTATTGAAAATTCTAAGGGTACAGCAAGAAGCCTTTCCCTTGATTTATACGACCAGTATAAGACAATGGAAATTGACGGCAAATGGAGATTTACTTCACCTACTCATACAGTAATAGCTTTTGCAAAGGCTATTGACGAAATGAAAGAAGAAGGTGGTATTCCTGCTAAAAATAAGAGATATACTGAAAACAACAGACTTTTAATTTCTAAAATGGCAGAAATGGGCTTTGACACATACATTGACCACAGTGTACAAGGACCAATTATTACAACTTTCCTTTTCCCTGAAAATGCTAATTACACTTTTGCTGATATGTATTCATACATTAAGGAAAGAGGATATGCTATTTACCCAGGTAAGGTAACAGATGCAAACACTTTCAGAATTGGTAACATTGGCGAAATTTATACTGAAGATATTGAAAAACTTTGCCAGATTATAGATGAATTTTTAAAGGAGAACTAATATGAAAACTGAGTGTATTATTTTTGACTGGGCTGGAACAACTGTAGACTATGGCTGTTTTGCTCCTGTAAAAGCATTTATTGAAGCTTTTAAGAAATTTGGCATTGAACCTACTGTTGATGAAGTCCGTGCTCCAATGGGTATGCTTAAACATGACCACATTGAAACAATGATGAAAGGCGAAAGAATTTCTAAACTTTGGGAAGAAGTACACAATAGAAAGTGGACAGATGTTGATGTTGATGCTGTTTACGAAGAAAGTGAAAAAGGCATTATGGAAATTCTCAAAAACTATGCAGAACCTAAGCCTTATGTTATTGAAACAGTAGCAAAAATCAGAGAAATGGGTATTAAAATTGGCTCAACTACTGGTTATACATCTGAAATGATTGATATTGTAGCCCCAAAGGCAGAAGAACTGGGCTATGCTCCTGATGTTTACTTTAGCCCATCTGACACAGAAAACTATGGTAGACCTTATCCTTATATGGTTTTCAAAAATATGGAACACCTCAAGGTTTCAAGTGTTAAAAGCGTAATTAAGGTTGGAGATACTATTTCCGATATTAAAGAAGGCGTAAATGCCGGTGTAACTACTGTAGGTATTATCGAAGGTAGCTCACTTATGGCATTAAGTCAAGAAGAATTTAATGCTCTTTCTTTTGAAGAACAGAATAAACTCTGCTACGAAGTAACTAAGAAATTCAAAAATGCCGGTGCTGACTATGTAGTAAGAGATATTAGAGGGGTTTTAGATATTATTGAAAAGTAATATTTAAAATATATTTTGATTTTTCCTAAAAAAAGTGGTTACCTTAATTGGTAACCACTTTTGCTATATAAATATTGCAAATACTATTAAAATAATCAACAAAGAAAAGCCATAAATACTAAAATCCTTTATATATTTTTTAGTATCTGCATCATCTTCTTGACTATAAAATTTATATGATATTAAACTTGCCATAGAGCCTATAAGTGTTCCCAAACCACCAATGTCTACACCATATAAAAGCTGTTTATAGTTTTCTGTAAATTTTAAAAGAAGTATTGTTGCTGGCACATTACTTATAAACTGACTTAAAAATGCACCTATAAACAACTCTTTTCCGTCTATTATGCTTTCAAGAAAAGTTTTAACACTTTCCATATTACTTAAATTACCTATGAACACAAAAAAGAACACAAAAGTCAAAAGTAGTATGTAATCTACTTTTAAAAACAGTTTTCTATTGTAAATAGCCATTACAACACTAACTATTACAAAAAGATATATGTAATTTAAAATATGAAGTACACAACCTATACAAAGCAAAAATAATAAGCCATATACTACAACACCTTTTTTATCCACAACAATTTCATTATTTTCTGTGTTTTCAACTTCAAACTTTTTATTTTTTATAGTTATACACAAAATAAGGACTAAAACTAAACTAACTGTGGATAAAGGCAACATTGTGCCTATAAACTTTCCAACTGACATATTGGATATTGAGTAAATGTATAAGTTTTGTGGATTACCCACAGGAGTAAGCATACTGCCCAAATTTGCTGAAATAGTTTCAAGTATTACAATTTTCCCTATGCTTTTACTTTCATTTACAGATTTGAGGAAAAATATTGTAAATGGTACAAAAGTTATAAGTGCCACATCATTTGTAATAAACATACTTGAGAAGAAACAGAGTATAACCATAAAAAATGTAATTTTTCTATTAGTATCAGCCTTTTTGCTAAGCACATTTCCTAAAGCCGTAAAAACATTTATACTTCTGAAACCACATACAGTTATCATAAGACAAAATAGCAAACTCAATGTCTTAAAATCAATATAACCTACATAATCTTTGCTAGGGTGTACAAAAAAACAGCTTACAAAAGCCAATATTGCCGAAACTGCAAAGACTATATCACTTTTCAAAAATTTCTTTATTTTTTCCATAATACTATCTTGTACAGAGAATAACAATTACTAATACAATTAAAAGTACTGTACCTAAAATTTCACTTATTGAATATGCTACTATACTTGCTACAATTAAAGCTACCACTATTAAACAGCCTGAATTATCTCCTGAAGAACCTCCTGATGAGCCACCACCTCTATAGCCATAGTTTTTCTCATCACAATCACAACTGCCATAACCAGTACAATCTGCACCATGTTCCCCGTCGTGAGGAAATGGATTTCCACCTTCTCCATACATAAAAACCCCTCCTAAAAAATACCACATAAACTCAATTATTTATGTGGCTTAAAAACTATTTTTCTAATTCCTTGTACATTTGTATTGCTGACTTGTGGAAAATTGGGTGCATTGCATAAGGAGCAATATCACTTAAAGGTTTAAGAACAAAATACCTGTTTTCCATATCAATATGAGGTACTGTCAATTCCTCTGTGTTTATGATTTCATCTTCAAAAAGCACAATATCCAAGTCAAGTGTACGAGGACCCCAATGTACTTTCCTCACTCTTTTTGCCTCTTGTTCAAGGGACTGTAAAAAGTGAAGTAACTGTTCTGGGAAATAAAGTGTTTCAATTTCCATACAACCGTTTAAAAAGTCGTCTTGTTCAACACCACCATAAGGCTTTGTAACAATAATGTCTGACACCTTATTTACTCTTATATTTTCGTTAGCCTTTATACTTTCAATGGCATTGGAAATGTACTCTGACTTTTCCCCCATATTTGAACCAAAGGAAATGTAAGACTTGTTCCACTTTCTGTGTATTTCAACAGATGCACTATCTAAAGGCAAACCTACAGGAGCCCAAGGCTTTTCCACCTTTACTGTTACTTCGTGAACATTAAAGTTTTTCAGTATACCCTCAGCAATATTTTCTGCAAGAGTTTCTATAAGTTTAAAGACCTTGTTTCTGACAATATTGTCTATAAACAAACTAACTTCGCCATAGTTTACACTTGTAGCCAAATCATCATTTTCTGACCTAGAAACAAGCATTTCTGCTGACACAACAAATTTCTGTCCCAGTACATTTTCCTCTTTAAAAACACCATGTTTTCCAAAACATTCTAGCTTGTTAATTATAACCTTATCCAACACTATAACTCCTTAATACTTACCTAATATTTTTTCTGTCATTAAGATTGCTCTTTTGTTTTCCTTTACATTGTGAACTCTGACAAAAAGTGAATTTTTAACAACAGCCAAAACACTTGTAGCTATAGTACCCTCAACTCTTTCATCAGATGGCAAGTCAAGAGTAAGACCAATTACAGATTTTTTAGAAGTACCTAAAAGCACAGGATAGCCAAGAGTATTAAGCATTTCCAATTTATTTATAATTTCAAGATTTTGTTCGTAAGTTTTAGCAAAGCCAACTCCAGGGTCTGTACAAATTCTGTTATCATCAATGCCAACAGCCTTTGCCTTAGCAATAGACTCCTTGAGGTCATTGAGAACATCGTTCATATAGTCAGTATAGTTCATTTCCTTTCTGTTGTGCATAAGACAACAAGAAACATTACCGTCTTTAACTACCTGTGCCATATTTTCATCGTACTTAAATCCCCAAATGTCATTTATTAAGTCTGCACCAGCATTAATAGCAGCCTTTGCAACACCAGATTTATAAGTATCAACAGAAATTGGAATATCAAATTCAGCCTTTATTTTTTCAACAACAGGCACAACTCTGCTTATTTCCTCTTCGTCAGAAATCATAGTATAGCCAGGGCGGGTAGACTCTCCGCCTACATCTACAATATCCATACCGTCTTTTATCATTTCTTCTGTATGCTTTAAAGCTCTGTCAATGGTGTTGTACTTACTTCCGTCAGAAAATGAGTCAGGAGTAACATTTAATATACCCATAACATATGTTCTGTCTTTAAATTCTCTATTACCTATTATCATCAGTATTCTATCTCCATATTTTTCTTGCTGTCGCTCCAATAACACTGGTCTACTGCCTTACATCTATAGCATTGACGAGAAATCTTGTCTGCAACCGCCAAAATATCACTTAAATCTTTTAATTCCGAACTTTTTTCTCTGTGACTTTCAATAGCATTACAAATTAAATTTATTTCATTTTCTGTATACTCACATTTTTTCAATATATCTCTGGCAGTTCTAACACTTTCTATTTCGTGATTTTCTACAGAAATTGCCCTGCCTATATCGTGGAGAAGTGCAGCCCCATACACTATATCTTTATCTATTTTAATGTCATTTTCCAAAGCTAAAATATAGGATATTCTAGCTACATCAAGACAATGTTCAATATCGTGTATACAGAAAATTCTCTCCTCTTCCTTTTTGGCTAAATCACTCATATATTTAGAATATTGGCTATTTTTCAATATTCTGTTGTATCTAGTCAATGGTTTCACCTCCGAGGAACTTGTACGCCTCATTTAAAAAGCTAAGAGAACCAAATATAATAATAGCCTCACAGCCGTCAGCAAGGGCGTTGTCTATTGCCCTTTCTATTGATGACATAGCCTGTACATTTTTATTGTGTAATTTTACACATTCAGCTAATTTTTCAGCACTTAATCCTCTTTGGTTGTTAGGTGTTACAGTATAAATAGAAGTAGCCAGACTTGCTGTAATTTCTACAAGACTTTCATAATCCTTGTCTGCTAAAACACCCATTACAAATGCTATTGTATGCTCTGTTAAGTAATACTGTATATTTTCTCTTAAAGCCAATGCACCATGAGGATTGTGAGCACCGTCTATAATAATAATAGGCTCTGTACTTACAAGGTCAAAACGACAAGGCCACAAAGCCTTCTCCATACCATCATATACATTATCAATTTCATAGCCCAACTCTTTGAGCTTGTCTATAACTTCAAGAGCCAATGCAGCATTTTCGCATTGGAATTTTCCCAGCATTTTTATTTTTATGTTTTTATATTCCTTGTAATCAAAAATTGTTTCCTCAAAACTAAGTTTTGTATTTACAATTTTGCTTACATCTGCCAAAGTCAAATCGGAAATTTTATCTTTTAAAACAGCAAGTACCTCTGGATATTGACTTGCACTTACCAAAGGAGAACCCTTTACAATACCTATTTTCTGTTCTGTAATTTTTTCGAGAGTGTCCCCTAAGAACTGTGTATGGTCAAGAGCAACAGATGTGAGAACAGAAAGTACCTTGTTGTCTGCCACATTTGTAGCATCTTCCTTTCCACCCATACCACATTCTACAACTGCAAAATCGCAGTCATTCTGTTCAAAATAATAGTATGCTAAAGCTGTTTCAATTTCAAATGGTGTAGGTCTGTCTGGCATTTTATCTACAAATCTTGAAATGACATCTGTAAGAGAAGCAAATTCGTCTTCACTTATCCATTGACCATTAATGCTAAATTTATCTCTATAGTTCAAAACATCTGGAGAAGTGTATCTTCCTACCTTGTAGCCTGAGGCTGTAAGAACAGAGGCTATAAAAGTGCCTACTGAACCTTTTCCATTTGTTCCTGAAATATGTATTAGTTTTACTTTGTCCTGAGGATTGCCCAAAAATTCGCAAAGCTTGCGTACTCTATCAAGACCTAAAACTATTTTTCCACTATTTCCGTTTGCAATATAATCTCTGGCTTGCAAATAATCCACTTTAATCACTTCGCTTTCAATTTTTCATTATATCCTATTTTCTTCAATTTAACAATATTTATTTGAATATCCCCTAAAAATATACTATAATTGTGCTGAGGTGTAAAAATGAAAACATTAATTATAAACAGTTCTCCCCATAAAAATGGAAATACTTCTTTTTTAGCTAATCTGCTTTCAAAAAAATTAAAAGGCGAAACAGATATAATTTTTCTAAGTGATATAAATTTTAAAAGCTGTTGCGATTGCGAAAGCTGTAAAAAAAATAGTCTATGTGTCCTTGATGACGATGCCCAAGATATTATAAACAGTCTTAATAATTACGATAATATAGTCCTTGCTACACCCCTTTACTATAACCAGCCTACAGGGGATATGATGTGCTTTTTATCCCGTTTCCAGTTGTGGTTCTTAAATCCAAATTTAAAAGCAAATCCCAAGAAAGCCGGTATAATTGTAGTAGGTGGTGGAGATTGTGTTGTAAATTCAGCTGACGCAGAAAAAACAATGCGAATTGCCCTTAGAAGTATAAATACAGCCGTTGTAGCCTATGCCAGAAGCCTGCATACTTCTACCACACCGTCTAAAAATGATACTAATGCTATGTTAGAAATAGAAGAAATGGCAGAAAAATTGAATAATTTATAACTACAAAAAACCACCGATGAAAAATCATCAGTGGTTTTGTTATCTTCTTTCTTTCTTCATTTGTGCAAACTTATCATCCCATTCAGTTTCTGTAACAGATTCATCATTTGATGATATAACAGCTTTACCTTTATCATTATATGTTGTGTTTTGCATAGCAAGTTGATATGCCTTTAATCCATAAATTCCAGTATTCATACTAGGACCAAAAGGTAACGCCTGCTCTCTCACAGCTTGTTTTGCTCCCATTTTAAAAAATGTTGTTATATCAAGTCCTAATTCTGATAACAATTCCTGTAATTTATCCTTTAATTTTTCATCTATTTCAATTTCCAAAGTTGTTATTGCCATAAAATCACATCCCTTACGGAAATTTTTCTAGTTATAACGGAAGCACTGAAAAAAGTACTTCCGTTGAAATATCGTTTTTTTCTTGCAGCGTTTTATTTAATTATACAACTATTAAGATCAAAAGTGCCAAACAGACTCTCAATATGAATAAAACAATAAATTTCAAATATATATATTTTATAATGGAGGTAGTCTATCTTTATCATCAAACATTACATGATTAGCATTAGTAATATTATTTTTGTTTAACATGTTTATACTTTCAATTAAATTTTCAATACTATCATTTAACTTTTTATCCGGCAAAGCAACCACATACATTACACCAACCATGCCAAATAATAAAGTTAATGCAAACGCATTCTTATCTTCTTCGTATCCCTTGAGCCTTACAACATTTTGCATTATATTTGCAATCATAAGATTAATAAAAAAATATATAACTCCAACAACAGTAATGTATCCCATCTAATTATCCTCCTTTTTTTTATATATATAACCTTCATCATAGTCACCGTATGTTTTATTTGTAAAGAAATATCTTACCCTTAGTGCATTATCAATTCTAAATTTAAATGAACAATATGCATTATTATCTACATCTTCAACATCAACCACTCCTATTGCTTCTTCACCAATTGGTCCATATGCATTTCCCATACGATCCCAATCATAAAAAGCCATTATTTTTCCATCTTTTTTTCCTATAGTTACATTAATATCTCCACCTCTTGTCCATCCATTACATCTATCGTCTACGAGAAAAGTGTATGTACCCTCAAGCTTCAAATAATTCTGCAACTCATATATTCTTGCTCTTGCTTCTGAATTAGTATCTGATATTTGAGAATATAATTTAATAGCCTCTTTAATATCAGTATTCTCCATATCCTGTGCCCTCATATAATATACCTCATTCAGCTCATCTTTTAAATTCAACTCATTACATAAACTAATAGCAATATCCCATTCTTTATTTTCAATACTTTTATCTAATTTATTTCTTTTATATATTGGTGCGTATAAAAATCCCCCGATTATCACTATTACTACACACATAAAAACACCTGCGGAAACAAAGATATTTATTATATTATTTTTTTTATGTTCTTCTCTTCTACATAATTCTTGTAATTCTAAAAGTATCTTATTAACATCTTTATACTCTTCTATTTTATTTAATATCTCTGTTGCTTCTCTATATTTATGACTTTTTAATAATTCCACTCCCAATTTATAATTGGTTTCACAATACTCTGTATATTCTTTCTTACATTTTTCTTTTAATGAATCTACATCCAAAAAATCTTCTATTTTTTGATACTGTTCAAGTGCAAGACTATATTTTTTTTGGCTCACTAGTTGATTTGCATTATCATAAATTGCTTTATTCTTATTATATTCATTACGCTCTTGTAAATTCTTCTTTAATTTATGAGTGTCCTTCAATGAAAATAATTTATCTTTTGAATTTGAACATACCCTACATTCACAATACAAATCACTATTATAGTTTCCACAAGTACAAATCCAAAAACCATCTTTTATTTCCGGACAATAAACACCTTTCTTACATGAATTTTCTTCCAGTTCTGTTAAATACTCATCTGTTAACTCACCTAAAATTTTTATTGATTTTGGCTTATCTACTTTTTTAAGTTTTAAATCAAGAGTTTCTTTTGTTCCGTCTTTGTACAAAATACTATTTACAACAAACTCATATTTTCGTGCATCTTCATTATCTACTTCTATAGGAACACTTTCTCCAAATTTTTCTCCAGATTTAACCTTTAAATCATTATAACAGTACTTGATTTCATATAATTTTTGATCAAATACATCAAAACATAAAATAGTAATATATACCGCAGCAATAATTTTTTCACTACAATTCACAAATTGAACTTGTAAAATATTCTTATCAATTTTATTATCTCTTAGTAAAGCTCCCTTATTAAAAACTATTGGACTTTCTATATTCCACGAGCTTTCATCAATACTCTTTATTCTTTGATAGCGTTGTCCCATAATATTCCTCCAGTTTATAAAAATATTTGAATACAGTAGATATATCTTCATGTTAATTAAATAATATTATACAAATTATATTACATCAATATATTTATTTACATCTTAATTTTTATTTGCAATCTGAATATATCTACTATACAATAGCAATCGCACCTATATTCTCCAACACTTTATAGTTTTGCCTTTTCTAACAAAACCATAGCTATTATTTTACTATTGCTATAATTTTATTTCTATTTTCTTATGTGCAATTTCTTTCCACATGTATCCTAGATAAGCTAAAATTATACTCCTCTGTTTTTTTGTAAACACTCGTTTTAATTCTTATATCAATCAAATATATTCTTTTCAATATCATTATGTTTACATTTTCTTTTTTTTGTTTTCTTACAATTATCTCAATTCTTTGCATTCCATTATTTATGCCTATTACAAAGCTCAAAATCGGCTGAAAAATTTTTTAACTACCTTTTTATTATTATACACCATTTACATTTTTATTTCAACCACTATATCCATAAAAACAGCACAAAAATAGACGCAGCAACCATAGTCACCACGCCTATATATAAAAATTATATGCCCACTAATTTAATCTTTCAACAGTAACCAAACCTGAAGATGCTGGAGCTACAATGCCCTCATTTACGAAGAATATAACACCATCATTATCAAAATAGTAGCCTACATCTTCTGGCTTTGCAGTTGCACCCTGTGTAAATGCACCTGTTTTATCATTTTTAACAGCTTCATTTATAAGGTTTGCACCTTCTTCTTTGTACTGTGCATTTGTTCCGTCATCAACTACTGAACCATCAACAGCACTAAGGAATAAAGCTGAAACATAAGTTGAGCCTTTCTTATCCCCAGAACGCACATTTTCTGTAAATAATACGCAAACCTTACTATCGTCAGCATATGTAATAGTAGCATTAACTGTACCGGCATAAGCACTATTGGTTTCGTCTAAAGACTTGCCTTTATATTGCTCAACCATAGCACTAGCCTTGTCCTGTGCCATCTTCTTAATAGTAGTATTTAATGTTGCATAATTACCAGAAACTACTGGAACACTTGTAGTAACTGAAATATTGCCCTTAGCATCAAACAACTTATCGTATTTTATCTTGCTAACATCAATAGCTGAAGGAGAAACTGTTTTGTCTGCTACAATATTAGTAGTGCTTTCATCTACTGTCAATGCTGCAACAGCCACATTTTTATCCATTGTTACAGTTACAAGACCAACAGCATAAGGTGCTACAACGCCCTCATTTATGAAAAATACAGTATTTTCATTTTTATCAACATACCAACCTATATTTTCAGCCTTTACATTATCAAGGGAATCTTCAAAATAGTTTTCCTTGTTGGCATTTATTAATTCCTTAAACTGTTCAATAGCTGTATTCATATCACTTGACTTAATGTTAATAACATTTCCGTCCTCAATACAATATGTTTTAGCAGAAACAACTGTACTACCATGAGCACCACCAGTATATGATTCCTGTGTATTTACAATAGATACAACACCATTGTTATTACACTTTACATCATAACTAGAAGTAAATGTGCACTTTGATAAATCATCGCCCTCTGTAATATCAGCCTCAAAAGCCTTAATATCAGCCTTTGCCTGTGCAGAAATAGTGGTATTCACCTTTGAACCAAAATCCCCTGTAAATACTGGATATTTAGCAGTAGACTTAGTCTTTCCACCTTCACTGGCTGTTTCAGCATAAGTAAATGATACATTACCGGCTGTGTTTATTCTATTAAAATGAACATCACCGGTATTTATAACAGCTGTCTTTCTGTCTGAATCCCAACTTACGTTAGCTCCAAAACTTGTTGCTATAACTCTTATAGGAACCATAACTTTACTGTTTATAATATCAACGGGTACCTCAACGGCAATATTCTTTCCGTCTAATTTCATTACCTGTGAATGAGCAGTCATTGAAATTGTTGTTTCGCCATATGTGCAAGTTACTGTTTTTGTTTCAGCATCCCAGCTAGTTGTTGCACCAAATGTGTCTGCGAAGAACTTGAAAGGTACAAGTACACGACCCTTTTCCATAACCGGTGTTTGGTCTAATTGTACTAATTCGCCATTAAACTCTACAGATATTTCCTGTGCAGCTGATACAGGAAAAGCCAACATTGAAGCAGTAAGAACCACTCCTGCAAATAAAGCAATCATCTTTTTCATAATTGTTATTCCTCCTTTTTAAACGGAAGCATAGCATAAGCTAAAATTCCACAACGGACCAGAAAAAATGCCTTTTTTCGCATTTTTCCTATAGAGTAATAAAGTGTGCATTTAAGAACTTTTCTCCAATGCACACTCCATAACTTAAAAATTATTCAGCAACTGTAGTTGTTTCAACAGTTGTTTCTTCTGTTGTACTTTCAGCAACTGTAGTTTCTTCTGTTGTGCTTTCGTCAACAGTTGTTTCTTCAGTTGTGCTTTCATCAGTTGTAGTTGTTTCTGTAGTTTCTTCAGTAGTTGTTTCAGTTACATCTACAGCAGAAGCAGATTCAACTTCGTCCTTAGCATCTTCCTTAACTGTGTTAATCTTTACAGTCTTGTTTTCAGCATCCCATTCTACATCTGCACCCATATTGTCAGCTACAAATCTTAATGGAACGAAAACTCTGCTGTTCATAATCTGAGCAGGTACATCAATTTCTAAAGACTGACCAGATACAACAACATCCTTTACATTAGCTGTAAGAGAAATCTTTACGCCGTCCTTTTCGCAAGTAACAGTCTTAGTTTCTGCATCCCAAGCTACTGTAGCACCAAGCTTTTCAGCAACAAATCTGAAAGGTACAAGAACTCTACCATTTTCAATAACTGGGTCCTGTTCAAACTGAACCTTTTCGCCATTAAATTCAACACCTGCATAAGTTGTACCAAAAGCTGGTGTAAGAGCTGCTGATACTGCAACTATAGTAGCTGCAAACATTGTAATCATTTTCTTCATTTTCGTAATCTCCCAATATATAAAATTATTAAAAACTTAAAAAGGGTAGATTAAATAATCCACCCTTAAATAAATCATAAACTCTGTAACGCCTTTTTAACAAGGTCACTTACTGTCTTATTATCGGCACGGCCTGCAGTTTTGCCCTTAACGGCACCCATAACCTTGCCCATATCTTTCATAGAAACAGCTCCTACCTCATTGATAACAGCTGATATAACCTCATTGATTTCGTCCTCAGACATTTGCTCGGGAAGGTAAGCATCGAGAACTTCAACTTTTTTATTGACTTCATCAATTAAATCTTGTCTGCCAGCCTTTTCAAAGTCAGGCAAAACATCTTTTAATTTCTTAATTTCCTTAGAAATTACAGTCAATACTCCGCTATCATCCAAGCTTTCTATTTTGTTATCCTTTTCAACCTGAAGAACACCTGCACGAACCATCTGGATAACTTCTTTCTTGATAGCATCCTTTTCCTTCATGGCAGTCTTCAAATCGTCAAAAAGTCTTTCTTTTAAAGACATAGAATCAATCCTTCTTTTCCGTCACATTAGTTAAACTTACGTTTTCTAGCTGCTTCAGACTTCTTCTTACGTCTTACGCTTGGCTTGTCGTAGTGTTCTCTCTTACGAACCTCGCCCATGATACCGGCCTTTGCACAGTTTCTCTTAAAACGACGAAGTGCGCTATCTAAAGATTCGTTTTCTTTTACTCTAACCTCAGACACTAAATTTCCCTCCCTCCGGTTACCATATCAAATGCACTCTTAAATTGCATACTACCAAATTATACACAATTTTCGCCATATAGTCAACCATAAAATTAAATTTTTTTATATTTTTGTCGGTTAAACAAAAAGTTAGTGCCTCATTGAGTTTTTTACTTATTACTTTCGTCTTTACAGTCTTTGCATTGATAAATTGTAACAGACAATGGAGCAAGTCTTAAACCTATGTTGTATTCTCTGTGGTCACATTCTCCCTCTTCGGCTACACAAGGCTTTGTATTAACAACACCGCTACCACCAAATGTTGAGCTATCGCTGTTAAATACTTCTTCCCACTCGCCTGCAAAAGGAACACCAACTCTAAAATCTTCGTAAACAACAGGAGTAAAGTTGCATATTACAAGTAATGTATCTTCTTTCTTTTCTCCTCGTCTTACAAAAGAGTAGATACTTCTTTCTTTATCATCTGCATTTATCCATTCAAAGCCAAAGGCATCAAAATCCATTTTCCAAAGGGCATTATGCTCTAAGTAAAAATGATTAAGGGCTTTAACATAGCCTAACATATTCTTATGATGGTCATATTCAAGTAAGAACCAGTCCAAAGGACGCTTTTCGTCCCATTCAATAAACTGACCAAATTCGCCACCCATAAAGAGAAGTTTCTTGCCTGGATGAGCCATAGCAAAACCATAGGCAACTCTAAGGTTAGCAAACTTCTGCCATAAATCTCCTGGCATTTTGTCAAGCATTGACTTCTTGCCATGAACTACTTCATCGTGGCTTAACACTAAAACATATTTTTCACTATAGGCATATGTAGAGGCAAATGTCATATTGTAATGATGATACTTTCTATAAATAGGCTCTTTTTCAACATATTCAAGGAAATCGTTCATCCAACCCATATTCCATTTAAGCGTGAAACCAAGACCGTCATCATCAGCTGGCTTTGTAACATTTGGCCATGATGTAGACTCCTCTGCAATCATATGAGCATAAGGGTTTCTGTGAGCCATAACACTATTAAGGTGCTTTATAAATTCAACAGCCTCAAGGTTTTCATTTCCACCGTACTTATTAGGTACCCATTCTCCGTCATTCTTGCAGTAATTTAAGTAAAGCATAGATGCAACAGCATCAACTCTTAAACCGTCAATATGGAATTTTTCTATCCAGTATAAAGCATTGGCAATAAGGAAGTTTTTAACCTCATTTCTGCCATAGTTGAAAATAAGTGTACCCCATTCCGGATGTTCGCCCTGTCTAGGGTCAGCGTGTTCATAAAGTGCTGAACCGTCAAACTTAGCAAGACCATGAGCATCTTTAGGGAAATGAGCAGGTACCCAGTCTAAAATTACACCAATTCCAGCCTGATGACATCTGTCTACAAATTCCATAAATTCAGTTGGATTGCCATAACGACTTGTAGGTGCATAGTAACCTGTTACCTGATAGCCCCAAGAGCCGTCAAAAGGGTGTTCCTCTATTGGCAACATTTCAATGTGAGTATATCCCATTTTCTTAACATATGGAATAAGCTCATCAGCCAATTCTAAATAGCTTAAAAATCTGTCATCTTCGTCTTCTACTCGTTTCCAAGAGCCTAAATGAACTTCATATATGTTCATAGGCACATCGAACTTATCAGTTTCCTCTAAATGTCTGTACCAAGGCTTGTCTTTCCACTTGTACTGGTCAATATCATAAACTAAAGATGATGTACTAGGTCTAAGCTCTGCAAATTTTGCATAAGGGTCAGACTTTTCAATTACACTGCCCTCTGTAGTCTTAATTTCAAACTTGTACTTGTCACAAGATTGTAAATCCGGAACAAAAATTTCCCATATGCCAGACTCTCCTAAAAGACGCATTTGGTGTCTGCGACCGTCCCAAGAGTTAAAATCGCCTATTACACTTACTCTTTTAGCATTTGGAGCCCATACGCCAAAGAGTACACCATTAACACCATTCATTTCAGTTAGGTTTGCACCTAATTTGTTGTAAATTTCATAGTTTGTGCCCTGATTGAACAAATAAATATCCATATCAGTAATACCTGGCTGGAAAGAATATGGGTCATAGCTTGTCCACTTTTCATCATTAAACCAAGTAAACTCTAACTGATATTTGAAATATCTCTTACGAGTTTTAATTACACATTCAAAAAATCCATATTCGTGGATTTTCTCCATATCATATGTAGTTCCTTTTTTGTCATCAATAACCTTTACAGACTTAGCCTCCGGATTAAATACCCTGACAACTACACAATCCTTACCACCTATATTTTCTTCGTGCATACCCAAAATTCTGTGTGGGTCACCACAATTTGAATTGACAATAAGTTGCAAATCACTCATAGAAGTTGCAAAATACATATTAACACTCCCCTTCTCTTTTTGGAAAACTTCCCAAATATAATACAAATACTCTTTAGGTTATTATATAACATTTACCAAAATAATGCTAGTATAAAACTCTAGTTTGATGTAAAATATTAATAGTAATTTATTACGGAGGTAGAAAAATGAATACAAATTGGAATCTTGACAATATATACCCATCTGTAGACAGTACAGAATTTAAAACTGACATAGAAAATTACAGAAAAGCTGTAGACAATTTAAACAAGTGGTGTAGTGAAAACTTTACAAACACAAATAACCCTCAGGAAAAGCTGGAAAAATATATTGAATTAAAAAATTCAGTTCTTGCCTATGAAAAATTAGGTATGTACATTAATCTGGCTCTTGCTGTAGATACAACAAATTCTGAACTTGCTAAGGCTTTAGATGCTGTAGAAAATATTGAGTCAAATACTGCCTATGAAAATACTATGCTTATTGAGTTCTTAAAGCAAGTAAAAGACATCGACAAATTAGTAGAAAATAGCCCAGTTTTAAAGGAACATAGCTTTTTTATAACAGAAAAAGTCAATATGTCTTCTCATACTCTCTCTCCTCAGCAGGAAGAAATAATTGCAAAAATGAAAACTACTGGCTCAAATATGTGGGAAAAACTTTGGGACCAGATTTCTTCTACATTGGAAGTTGACTACAACGGTAAAAAAGAGCCTCTTTCTGTTGTAAGAAATTTAGCCTACAGCGATGACCCAGATGTAAGAAAAAATGCTTACAAGGCTGAACTGGAGGCATATAAAAAAATAGATATGTCCTCAGCTTTTTGCCTTAATGGTATAAAAGGACAGGTTATTACTACAAGTAAATTGCATAACTATTCTTCTCCTTTGGAACAGACTTTGGCAGACTCTCGTATTGACTCTACAATTTTAAATGCTATGTTTTCTGCCATTGATAAAAAACTCCCTGCCTTGAGAAAATACTTTATTAAAAAATCTCAATATTTAGGCGGTAGTGGCTCTTTAGCTTTTTATGACCTTTTTGCTCCTGTTGGCAAAGAAGATTTAAAATATACTTTAGAGGAAGCAAAAGCCTTTGTATTAAAGTGTTTCTACAAGTTTAGCAAGGATTTAGGAGATTTTGCAACTTACGCCTTTGATAATCAATGGATTGACCTTATGCCTAAAAAGGGTAAAGTTGGTGGTGCTTTCTGTGAAACTATCCATTCTATAAAGGAAAGCCGTATTCTTACAAACTTTGGTGGCACATTTAATGATGTTGTAACAATAGCTCACGAGCTTGGTCACGCATTCCATAACACAAGACTTTTCCACCTTTCACAGATTAATAGTTTTTATCCTATGCCTATAGCTGAAACAGCCTCTAATTTCTGCGAAACAATAGTAGTAAATGAGGCTTTAAAGGAAGCCGATGAAAATTCTGCACTTATTATTAGGGAAAATGACTTACAGGGTGCTACACAATGTATTATTGATATTTATAGTAGATTTTTGTTTGAAGATAGTGTGTTTAAAGCTCGTGAAAAGGGTTCTCTTTCTCCTGAAGAATGTTGTGGACTTATGATAGATGCTCAGAAAAAATCATACGGAGAGGGTCTTGACGAAAATTATCTCCACCCTTATATGTGGGTTTGTAAACCTCACTATTATGATGCTGACTTTAATTACTACAACTTCCCTTACGCCTTTGGTCTACTTCTTGCAAAGGGTCTTTACAGCCTTTATTTAGAGGATAAGGAGAGATTTATACCTTTATATGATAAGTTCCTTTCTGCCTCAAGTACAATGGAATTAAAAGATGTTGCTAAAATCGCTGGCTTTGATTTAACTACAGAGGATTTTTGGCTTAAAGGTCTTGAACAGATAGAAAAGGAAATAGAAGAATTTTAATGAAAATATTTTTTAATTAATAATTATTGTCATCATTTGACTATTTTTAATAAATACACTATAATATTACGGATTAAAAATAATATGAAAGAAGATACATTATGTTAGATTTTAAACCAGTAACCCTTGAACACAAGGATTTAATAGAAAAATATTATACACAAAAGAATAGATTTATTTGCGATTATTCCCCTGTGGATATTATCATATGGGCACATAACTATAGAACAAAAATTTGTGAAGAAGACGGTTTTCTTTTTATGGTAGCCGGTGACGGCAATATTGAATATTTTATGCCCCCTATTTCCATTGGAGATAATGGCGATTTTAAAGGTGCTGTTGAAAAACTTATTGTCCACGCCGAATCAAATGGAGATAAATGCGTAATCATAAACTTAGACGAAGAATTAAGAGAAAAATTGGAAACAGCTTTTCCTAATCGTTTTAAGTATGATGAAATGCGTGACAATGGAGATTATGTTTATGATGCCCAAAGTCTTATTACTCTTAAAGGCAAAAAACTTCATGGCAAGAGAAACCATATAAACAAATTTTTAAAGGAATATGACGGTAGATGGGAATACGAAGAACTTACAGAAAATAATATCCACGATTTCTTTGATTACCAAATAGGTTGGAGTGAAAACGATAACCAATTTTTCGGCGAACTTTGTGCCTCCTCTACAGCATTGAGAAACTTTAAGTATTTAGGTATAAAAGGTGGACTTATTAGACTTGACGGCAAAATTATAGCTATAACATTAGGTAGTCAACCTTTTGATGATATGTACATTATACATATTGAAAAGGCTGACTATGACATTCCTGGTTCATATCAAATGATAAACCAGCAGTTTGCTATGAGAAATTGTCAGAATGTTAAATATATAGACAGAGAAGAAGATTTGGGTATTGAAGGACTTAGAAAATCTAAACTTTCATACTACCCAGAATTTATAACTAAAATTTATTCAGGTACACTAATATGATAAGATTTGCAGAAAAAAAAGATATTCCATATATTAAAGAACTTTGGGACATAGCCTTTGGGGAAGAACCAGATTTTAACAAATATTTTTTTGATAACTTTTTTAAATATGAAGACACACTTCTCTATGTAGAAGAAAAGCCTGTGGCTATGTTACAAATGATGCCTTATACATTAAAGGGTATTGGTGCCGTTACTTACATATACGGTGCCACTACCCACCCTGATTATAGAAAAAAGGGCTTAATGGGTAAATTATTGAAAAAATCCTTTGAAATTGATAAATCAAGAGGAGTAAAAGGCTCTGTACTTATTCCAGCAAACCAAGGACTTTTTAATTACTATAGTAAATTTGGCTACGAAACATTGTCTTATGTAGATACAAAGGTAATGAAATCTACAAATGAACTTAAATATACTGTCGAAAAAGCTAAAATTGAAGATTTAAAATCTATGGCAGAAATATATAATAGCTGTTCTGAATTTTTTATAGAAAGAAATGAGGACTATTTTAAAGACCAAATTGAATTGTTTAATGCCCTCGGTGGAGAAGTTTATGTCTTAAAAGATAAAAATATTATTCAATCTTATGCTTTTATTTCTGAACTTCATCCATTAAAAATTCAAGAAATTATTTCAAAAGACAAAAAATACGACCAATTTTTCATAAATTTTTTAATAAATTTGCATTGTGAAAAATTTGCAGAAGTTTCCTCTGTAAACGGCTTAAATCCTATAGGTATGGGACTTTTTTATGATTCAGAAAAGCCTCAATTTTATATGAATTTAATGCTAAATTAAAAAAAATTAAAAAAAATTAAAAAAAATGCTTGACAAAACGGTAAAGTGTGATTATAATATTATTTGTTCGCTGGTGATTACAGCAAACAAAAACAACTAAATATGCAGTCGTGGCGGAATTGGCATACGCGCTAGACTAAGGATCTAGTCTGGGTTTACTGGGTACGGGTTCAAGTCCCGTCGACTGCATTGTGCGCGAGTGGCTCAGTGGTAGAGCATCGCCTTGCCAAGGCGAGGGCCGCGGGTTCGAATCCCGTCTCGCGCTCTCTCAAGACTTGAACATGGTTCAAGTCTTTTTTTGTGTTTATTTTTAAATCTACATAATTATCACATAACTTTTTGATATACTCCAAACATAAATTTGTCAGAAAGGGCGAAGTTATGTGGAAAATAAAATAATTAAAATAGGTGGTATGACCTGTATTAATTGTAAAAAAGCTATAGAAAATGGATTGGGAAATATAACTGGTGTTGAAAGTGTTTCCGTCAACTATAAAACAGGTAAATGCGAAATAACGATTGATACAAGGTTAGTTGGGTGGAAAGATATTTTTAATGCCATTGAAGATTTAGGCTATACAGTTGGAAATAATAAAAAGACAGACTTAATAAATATAGTTTCCATTGTGGTTATAATTGTATCTCTGTACTATTTCCTTGAACAAACTGGGCTTTTGAATTTGCTGAATTTTGAAAAGGTAGCAGACAGTACAATGGGTTTTGGTATGCTTTTTGTAATAGGGCTTATGACCTCTGTACATTGTATTGCAATGTGTGGAGGCATTAATGTTTCCCAATGCTTGTCTGAAAACAAAAAATTTAGTGGACTATATCCAGTAATGTATAATCTAGGGCGAGTAGTTTCATATACGGTTATTGGTTTCGTACTAGGTTTTGCAGGTATGCTTTTCGGTACAGGGGAAAATCTAGGAGTATCATCAATAATTCAAGGACTTATAAAGTCTTTTGCCGGTATTTATATGGTTATTATGGGCGTAAATATGCTGGGCTTCGTGCCACAAATAAAAAGGCTTACTTTTCATTTGCCAAATTTTATAGGAAAGTTTAGAGTTAAAAATTCACAGCCTTTTGTTGTAGGCTTGCTAAATGGATTTATGCCTTGTGGTCCGTTACAATCTATACAGCTAGTGGCTTTAGCAACAGGAAATCCTTTTACTGGTGGACTTTCAATGTTTGCCTTTAGTTTAGGAACAGTTCCCCTTATGCTTGGGCTGGGGAGTCTAGTTTCGGTTTTAGGTAAAAGGTTTACTGACAGAATGATGACGGTGGGAGCAGTTCTTGTTACTGTAATGGGTCTTGCTATGGTTTCTCAAGGTGCAAGTCTGACAGGAATGATTAAATCAGAAAATTTAATGGTGATTGTTGTTATGCTTGCTTTTATGTGCATAGTGGAAAATATTAATTTTAATAAAAGGCAAGTAAAAACTGTGTCATTAATGATTATTTTGTTTATAGGAATTTTTACATCAAGGTTTATGGCTATTAATTATGTTTCAGAAAATGATGAAAGCAGTTATCATATGGAAAATGGTGTTCAGGTGGTGGAAAGTCAATTAGCCTCTGGAAAATATCCTAGTATAAAGGTTAAAAAAGATATTCCTGTAAGGTGGATTATAAATGCCCCTGATGGCAGTATAAACGGCTGTAATTACAAAATTTATATAAATAGTTATGGCATTGAACATACATTTCAAAAGGGAGAGAATATAATTGAGTTTACCCCAACAAAGTCGGAAAGTATAGGTTATTCCTGTTGGATGGGTATGATAAAAGGAAATATAAATGTAGTTGAATAAAGGAGTTATAAAAATGAAGAAAAAATCAAGTAGTTTAGTAATTGTTGTTGTAGCTGTAATTGTGGCAGTATTAGCTTTTACATTACCAAAATTAATGTCACAGAAGGAGGAAGTATCTGTTTCGGCTGAAACTGGTGAAAAAGATGTTCAAAATCTTTCTGAGAGTGAAGATTTAGTTATACCTTTAGACAAGGTGACTAATAATGTAACATTTTACGCAGTAGATGTAGATGGTACAGAAATGGAGGTTATGGCTGTTCGTGATAGTTCTGGAAATATAAGAACAGCTTTTAATACTTGTCAGGTTTGTTACAGCTCAGGCAGAGGTTATTATCAGCAAGAGGGTAACGACTTAGTATGCCAAAATTGTGGAAATAGCTTTACAACTGACCAGGTAGGTTTGGAATCTGGTGGTTGTAATCCAGTTCCTATTATGGATAATGACAGAAAAATAACTGACACTTCTATTACGATAAGCTATGATTTTCTTAAAAATTATAAGGAAATATTTGCACAATGGAAAACTGGCTTTTAAGCAGGTTGCAATTAGTTTCGGTAGGTTTTATAATTAAATAAAGTTGATTAGAGGTGAGAGGTATGGAAGAAAAGTTCAATATTCTTGTTGTAGATGATGAGGAAATGATTTGTCAGGCTGTTACTGCCTATTTTACAGCAAATGGTTATACAGTTTTTACAGCAGATAGTGGGAAAAAGGCTGTTGATGTATTTAGCACCGAAAAAATAGATTTTGTCATTTTAGACTTAATGCTACCGGAAATGACAGGGGAAGAAGTGTGCGAACATTTGAGAACCATATCCTCTGTACCTATTCTTATGCTTACAGCCAAAACAGGCGATGATGATATAGTAAATGGACTTAACATAGGTGCTGACGATTATATGACAAAGCCATTTAGTATGAAACAGCTTTTGGCAAGAGTTGAGGCTATAAGCAGACGATTTTCAAACAGTAATAAGCCTTTGGCAAAGGTTTTTAAATATGATGATTTAGTGGTGGACTGTTCAAAAATGGAAGTGTTTTTAAATGGAAAATTTATTTCTGTTACGCCTATAGAATGGAGAATTTTATCCTCTATGATACAAAATCAGCGAAAGGTGTATACTAGAGATGAACTTTTGACAATAGCCTTTGGTACAGATTATGATGGCTTTGACCGTTCTGTAGATACTCATATTAAAAATTTGCGTAAAAAATTAGGTGATGACCCTAGAAATTCCACTTATATTCATACTGTTCATGGTATTGGTTACAGGTTTGGTGGTGAAGTATGAATACGAAACTTAGTACAAAGCTGACATTTGGTTTTTCCCTTATTGTTTTTGTTACAGTTGTATTGATTTATATAACAGCAAATATTGGTGTTGGCAGACAATATGAGGAGCATTTAAAACTACAGCAAAAGAAAACAGCAGATACTATTGCTACAGGGCTGTCACAGCAATACAATTTTAGTACAGGCAAGTGGAATATAGACTATATTCATGGCTATGGTATGTATGCTTTAAATGAGGGATATATAGTTAAAGTTTATGACAATAGTGGAAATGTGGTTTGGGACGCAGAAAATCACGATATGACACTTTGCCACAAAATAATGGATAATATAATCACTAAAATGAAAGAAAAACGACCAGAAATAAAGGGTAGTTTTTATAAATATGATTATGATTTGGTTAATAACGATACAAAGGTTGGAGTAGCTAAAATAAGCTATTACAGCCCTTACTCTATGAATGAAATAGATTTTAAATTTTTAGATGCACTAAACAAACTTTTACTTGTGTTGGGCGTTGGAGCAGTTGTAGTTGCAGGAATTTCAGGATATTTTCTTGCAAAATATATTTCAAACCCTATTGAAAAGGTTACAGATACAACCAGAAAAATTTCAGAGGGAAACTACAACATAGAAATGAAAAACAACATAAAAACAAAGGAATTGTTGGAGTTGAAAAATGCTGTAAATCAAATGGCTTATAACTTGAAAAATCAAGAAATGCTTAGAAAAAGGTTGGTTACAGATGTTGCTCACGAACTGAGGACACCTCTTACTAATGTAATGTCCCACATTGAGTTAATGGCTGACGGAATATGGGAGGCAAGTCCAGAAAGATTGGAAATATGTAGTAGTGAACTTGGTCGCATTTCAGAGATAATAAAAAATTTAGAAAAATTACAGCAAATAGAAAATGAAAATATGGATTTGTGCTGTGAAAATGTGGATTTAATAGATTTAATAGAACAATGCAATAAGGCTTTTGAAAGTAAGATGAAAGAAAAAGATATTAGCTGTACAGTAGAGGGAGAAAGTACCATAGCTTGTGTAGATATTTCAAAATTTACACAGGTGCTTCACAATTTGCTTTCAAATAGCATAAAGTACACAGAAAATGGTGGCAAAATAATATGGGAAGTGTACGAAAAGGGAAATAATAAGGTCATAACAATTACTGATACTGGTATTGGCATTGATGAGAACGATATTCCTTTTATATTTGAACGATTTTACAGAACTGACATATCAAGACAGAGGAAAACCGGTGGTTCAGGTATAGGGCTTACCATTGTCAAGTCTATTATAAAAGCTCACAATGGAAAAATTGAAGTTGAAAGTAAAAAAGGTAAGGGCAGTAAATTTACAATAACTTTATAGGAAGACACCTGTTTTGTTAAGACAATAAAACAGGTGTTTTTGCGTAAATAGGCTCTCTTAATAATTATTTCATAGCTTTTTAATTTTGTATGTGTTATAATTAAAGTGATAATTAATGGTTTTTTAGTATAGGAGATATATATGGCAACGAAAATTAGTTTTGTGTCACTTGGCTGTGACAAAAATCTTATTGATAGTGAAATAATGCTTGGCTTAATTGATGAAAAGGGTTATATAATTACACCTAATGATTCAGAGGCTGATGTTATTATTATTAATAGCTGTGGCTTTATATTAGACGCCAATCAGGAGGCTATTGACAAGGTTCTTGAAATGGCAGACTATAAGGCAAATGGCAACTGCAAGGCACTTATTGTAACAGGCTGTATGGCACAGAGATACAAAGATGAAATTTTTGAATCTCTCCCAGAAGTTGATGCCGTAGTTGGTACTGGGGACTTTGAAAACATTGGTGCTGTAATTGACAGACTTTTAAATGGCGAAAAGAAGGTTCAGTTGGTTACTGATATTAACCACCTTTTAAATGAAAACAACAGCTACAAGAGAATGGTTACTACAACTGGTGGCTTTAGCTATTTAAAGATTGCAGAGGGTTGCGACAATAGATGTACTTACTGTACAATACCTTCTCTTAGAGGTAAGTACCGTTCAAGAAATATTGAAAGTCTTGTAAAAGAGGCTGAAATATTAGCAGATAAGGGCGTCAGAGAGCTTATACTTATTGCTCAGGATACTTCTCTTTATGGCAAGGATTTATACGGCGAACAGAAGTTACATGTTTTATTACAGGAAATAAGCAAAATTGAAGATATAAAGTGGATTAGAATTTTATACTGTTATCCTGAAAATGTATACGATGAACTTATTGATGAAATGGCATCAAATCCTAAGGTACTTCACTATTTAGATATGCCTGTTCAGCACACTAACGACAGAATATTAAAGTTAATGGGCAGAAGAAGTACAGGAGCTAAAATTAAGGATACTGTAAACAGACTTAGAGCAAAAATGCCAGATATGTGTATCAGAACTACACTTATTACAGGTTTCCCAACTGAAACACAGGAAGAATTTGAAAGTGTTATTGACTTTATGAAAGAAGTTAAGTTCGATAGACTTGGTGTTTTCACTTATTCTCCGGAGGAAGGTACTCCAGCCTGTAGAATGGATGGTCAGATAGACGAAGAAATAAAGGCTCAGAGAAAAGAGTCTATTATGGAGGCTCAAATGGAGATTTCTGCCGAATTAGGACAGAAGTTTGTGGGCAAAACTCTTGAAGTTATCGTTGAGGGTAAAATTGAAGATGAAGACGATTTATACTGTGGTAGAAGTTTCAGAGATTGCTATGAAATAGACGGCTTTGTTTTCTTTAAGAGCAGTGAAGAACTTATTGCAGGAGATTTCTATAACATCAAGATTACTTCTGCAGGAGATTATGACTTAATTGGTGAGAGGGTGGAATAAATGAATTTACCTAATAAGTTGACTATGGCAAGAATTATAATGATACCTATTTTCCTTGTGCTTTTGCTTTGCCCATTAGGCTTAGATAAGCAGGTTGCAAGATATATTGCTACAGGTATATTCTGTCTTGCCTCTATTACAGATTGTTTAGATGGCTATATTGCCAGAAAATACAATCTTGTAACAAATTTTGGAAAGTTTATGGACCCATTGGCTGACAAGCTTTTGGTTTCATCAGCTATGATTGCCCTTATTGGTATGAACGATGCAGTTGTACCTTTAAGTAGCGTTGTTGTTATTATAATTATTGCAAGAGAATTTATGATAACAGGTTTCAGAACTCTTGCAGTAGAACAGAACATTGTAATTGCTGCTGGTTTTTGGGGAAAGTTAAAGACTATATGTCAAATGTTTATGATTATATTCTTGCTTTTAAACTTTAATAACAGCGTTACTATTGTGATTTCACATATTCTTATTTGGGCAAGTCTTATATTAGCTATTGTTTCAGCTGTTGATTATATTGTAAATAACAAGCAGGTTTTGAAGTAAAATAGATTTAATTAAGGGTACAGGGCAAATGCTTAAAAAGTGCAGGTGATATATATGAGGGGTAAGGTCATTACATCGGCATTACTTACAGTTGTGTTAAGCTGTAGTAGTGTGTATGGTTCCGAAGCCTTTGATAATATGAGTACAAGCGAGCAGGCTCAAACTGCTGGTGCTTATATAGAGGAAATTATAAAGGATATACAAAACAACTACTACGGTGGAAATGTTACAACAGACCAGTTGGTTCAGGCTGCCATAAAGGGTATGACAGGTCAGCTTGATGAGTATAGCCAGTATATTGACATTGATGAATATAATGCCATAAAAGCTGATTCAGCATCTACACACTATGCTCCTGATTTTAAATGTGAGTTTAACGACAATGGCTATCCTATTATAAAGGAAATAAGTAGAAACTCAGTTGCCTATAAACAGGGATTAAGAGAGGGTGATGAAATAAGGGAAATAAGTAATATTAGTGCTTATGGTATTGGCGTAGATGAATATCAGACCCTTGTTACAAAGAACTCCAGTTCTACAGTTTCTATGAAGATTGCTAGTACAGGAGCTATTAAGAAAATGGATGTCAAGCTTACTAGAGTTGACAATAGTTCTGTAGAGGTTGTAGCTATGTCAAAGCTAAGTGGTAAAAATCAGAACTACGATGACAAGACTATAGGCTATGTAAAGGTAAAGGAATTTACTGAAAATGTAGGAAGTGAATTTCAACAGGCTGTTGTTAAGTTGCAGGCATCAGGTGCAAAAAAACTTATTATTGATTTAAGAGGAAATACTGGTGGCTATGTAGATGCAGCTATTGCTATGGCGAAGCAAATTGTGCCAGAGGGTGTTATTATTTCTACTAAGGATAAACAGGGCAAAGAAACTGTTTACAAATCTGATTTAAAGGTAAGACCTTTTGAAAAGTATGTTATTTTGGTAGATAATAACACAGCATCAGCAGCAGAAATTGTGGCATCGGCTATGCAGGATAGCGGTGTTGCTAAAATTGTAGGCGAAAAGACATTTGGTAAAGGTATTATGCAAAGTGTTACTGCCTATGAGGGTCTTGGTGTTCTGAAAATGACTACACAGGAATATACTACAAGATTAGGTCGAATAATAAATGGCATAGGTATTACGCCAGATATATCTATTGACAGACTAAAGTTTGTGTCAGAAACAGATACCTTGGATAGTAAAAATGTAGAGTCAGCTGTAAAGTTTTTAGGCTATAAAATAGATAAAGAAAATACAGTTGCAAAGGACTTAGGTATGTATCAGCTGGAAATGGGATTGCCAGTAACCTATGTTTTGGATAAAGCTACAGTAAGTGCAATTAATTTGGAAATATATAACGATATGATAAATAATGACAGAGCACTTACTGCTGGATATTTGAGTTTATTGTCATAACCATATTGACAATGAACGCACAAGTGAGATATAATAAAACTTAATGTAGGAAAAGAGAATATTAATTGGGTTTTAGTCAAATGATGTAGAAACAGTATATTTTTGCTCTATGATTTTGTCAGACAAAGTGCCTAGACAATGAAGTACATTATTTAAACTTGATTTTCCTTTTTCTAAAAAGAAACAGATATAAAGATAGAGCTTAATAATAACATTATGAGGTGCGTAAAATGAAGTACATTTTTGTTACAGGTGGCGTGTGTTCCGGTCTTGGAAAGGGTATTACAGCTGCCTCTTTAGGTCGTTTATTAAAAGCAAGAGGGTATAAGGTAACAATTCAGAAGTTTGACCCTTATATCAATATTGACCCAGGTACAATGAGTCCTTACCAGCACGGTGAAGTTTTCGTTACTGATGATGGTGCAGAAACTGACTTAGACTTAGGTCATTATGAAAGATTTATTGATGAAAGTCTTACAGTAAATAATAACATTACAACAGGTAAGATTTACTGGTCTGTATTAAATAAGGAACGTAAGGGCGAATATCTCGGTGGTACAGTACAGACTATTCCTCACATTACAAACGCTATTATTGACAAGGTATACGCAGCAGGTAAGGCTACAGATGCAGACTTTGTTATTACTGAAATTGGTGGTACTGTAGGCGATATTGAAAGTGAACCATTTATCGAAGCTATCCGTCAGGTAGGTAGAGATAAGGGTAAGGAAAATGTACTTTTCATTCATGTTGCACTTATTGTATACCTTGCTATGAGTAAGGAATTAAAGACTAAGCCAGCACAGCACAGCGTTAAGCAGCTTTTAAGTCAGGGTATTCAGCCAGATATTCTTGTATGCAGAACAGAATATCCTCTTGGCGAATCAGAAAAGGCTAAGCTTGCTCGTTTCTGTGGTGTTGATGATGAATGTATCATCGAAAACGCTGACTGTTCATCACTTTACGAAGTACCTCTTATGCTTGAAGAACAGAATATTGCAGATGTTGTTTGCAAGAAACTTGGTATGCCTTGTGGCAAGCCGGACTTAACTGATTGGATTGATGTTGTAAACAGAGAAAGAGCATTATCTAAGAAGGTTGAAATCGCTATTGTTGGTAAGTATGTAGAACTTCACGATGCGTACCTTTCTATAGTAGAAAGTCTTCATCACGCAGGTATCCACAGCGGTGCTAATGTAAGTATCCGTTGGGTAAATTCTGAAGATGTTGAAGAAACTGGTGTTGAAAAGGCATTAGCAGGTATTGACGGTATTATTGTTCCTGGTGGTTTCGGTACTAGAGGTGTTGAAGGTAAGATAATGGCTGTTCAGTATGCTAGAGAAAACAAAATTCCTTTCCTTGGCATTTGCTTAGGTATGCACTGTACAGTAATTGAATTTGCTAGAAATGTACTTGGTCTTAAAGATGCAAATACATCAGAAATCAATGAAAATACTCCAGACCCAGTAATTGATATTATGCCAGACCAGAAGAACATTGATAACCTTGGTGGTACAATGCGTCTTGGGGCTTATCCTTGTAAGTTGGCTGAAAATACTTGGTCAAGAGAACTCTATGGTGATGCTGAAATAAGTGAAAGACATCGTCATAGATATGAATTTAACAACAGCTACAGAGAGGCTATGACAAAGGCAGGTCTTGTATTTGCCGGTACATCTCCTGATGACAGACTTGTTGAAATCGTTGAACTTCCAAAGGATGTACACCCTTACTTTGTAAGTGTTCAGTTCCACCCAGAGTTCAAGAGCAGACCTAACAGACCTCATCCATTATTCAAGGGTCTTGTAACTGCTGCAGCAAAGAATAAATAATAAAATAATTGATATATTTGACTCCCTCAAGTGAAAACTTGGGGGAGTTTTTTCTATATATATGATAAATGTATATATATGTTCTATTTCGTTACCTCGTATATTGTTTTCGCTAATCTGTCAATAGAGTTATTTATTTCTTCCACAGTATTTGTTTGTGCCCCTAATTCAATAAGCATACTTTTATCTTTCATATGGAGGGAATATCTATAGGCATTTAAATATATTTTTCTGGTTAAATTGGGATAGAGTTCATTCATTTTTTGTTGCATACGAAAACTTAGGGCAAGGTTTGTTTTTATGTATGGGTTTGAAAGCCCTGGTATGTTTTGTAGTTTGCCATTGGTTTGTTTTTTACAAAGACCATTAAAAAACATTACCTTTGCACATTGTTGACCATTGTCAGTTGTCACTAAATGGAGATTTGGATTTACACCATCTCTATGTAGGTCTATTACTAATTCTATAGAGGGATTTTCAGCAAGAACTTTTTTAATAACTGGTTCAGCTCTTTCATACGCTCCGTCACGCTGTACTTTACCATTTACAGTGTCAAAGCTGTCTGTAATGTGCAGGCATTTAATACCGTACTTTTCCTCAAGGTCTTTAGCCAATCTATTGCCAGCACCTATTATACCATCAGACATATCTTTGCTGTCGGCAAACATTTCGTGGGCGTGGGTATGAAAAATAAGAATAGTTGGCTTTTTTCCGGCATGTATTTTTAAATCAGTAGATAAAAAGGAATTTACATCAAATAAATCTGAAGTCATACCAGTCTTTTTATCTACGGCATAATAGTTCTGTCTTAATGTAGATAAATTTTGTAAAGCAGATACATTTGTAATAGGGGAGGGTGTTTCCTGTAGAGTTTCTTCAGTAACTAATGATGAGTCACCTATTTCGAGGAAAGAAACATTGTGGGCAACGGTTACATTGTACTTTTTGTGACCTGTAAGGAATATGGCACAGGTCACAAATATAAGAATGAAAAGCTTTTTCTTCATATTATTGAAACCTCTTTTTCATTAATATTGTGATAATATATTGTAAAATATGAATAATTTGTGGACAAAATTGAAATAAGGTACATATTTAAGAAATTAAGCTATAAAAAATCCGTATTTCACTACATTATATATAGTAGATACTCTCTATTATATTAGTGTAAAGATGGCAATATGCCTATAATAGAAATTGGCAAAAAAATGTAGTAAATGGCAATAATACATAAAATTTGATAATGGGTAAAAAAAGGTACAATACTATTGTTAAAGTGAACAAAAACAATACTTAAGAATTGTTTAAAATATGGAAAAATTTTTATTAACAATTAATTTATTGACACTTTTATTGCAAAGTGGTATCTTAATTAGTATCAGCGTAAGTACCTATATGTATCTTGTATGTTGATAATCGCTGTGAGTAATAACGGGGACTTTCAAGGTATAATATATGTATAGTATTTATGCAAAATATAAACTTTATGTGTTTAAAGGGAGGAAAAAGTTTATGAAAAAAGGTTTGTCCAAATTCATAAGCACAGTGTTAGCTGCTTGTATGATTACAACAGGCGTTGCTGTAGTACCTTTTGCTACTACTCCAGCTACTGTATATGCAGCAAGCGGAATTTCAGTCACAGAAAGTAAAGGCTGGCTTGAAAGTGCTTACATTGAATGGTCTGTTAGTGATTCATCTTACACAGGCTATAATGCTTATGTTAAGAAGTCAAGCGATTCTAGCTGGACAAAGCTTGACGACCCACTTATCAGAAGATATTCTGATTGTTGGAGAGCAGATGCTGTTGGTCTTGCTGCTGGTACATACGATATGAAGGTTGTACCAATGAAGAATGGTAGCGAAGTAGCAGCTGATGCTGTTACTGCAACTAATTTAACAGTTCAGGCTTATGACAGAGCTGGTTCAGCATTTTCACCAAAGTCTACTTATAAAGGTGCTGGTGCTTACAATGCAGACGGTACATTAAAGGCTGGTGCTAAGGTTATTTATGTTACACCTGCTACTGCTAAAACTGTAAAGGCTAATGTAGGTGGTGCAGAACACACTGGTTTACAGGATATCGTTTATGGTTTACAGAAGGGTACAGAAACTTCTCCTATTGATATTCGTATTGTAGGTATGATTAATGCAGACGATATGGATTCATTTGGCTCTAGTGCAGAAGGTCTTCAGATTAAAGGTAAGAGTAATTATGCTGACCTTAATTGTACTATTGAAGGTATTGGTGAAGACTCAGGTATCCATGGTTTCGGTATGCTTATCAGAAATGCTGGTAACCTTGAATTAAGAAATTTTGCAGTTATGGCTTGTTTAGATGACTCAGTTTCTCTTGATACAGGCAACTGTAATGTATGGGTTCATAACCTTGATTTATTCTATGGTCAGACTGGTGGCGACGCTGACCAGGCAAAGGGTGATGGTACTGTAGATGTTAAGGGTAAGTCAACTTATGTAACAATTTCTTACAACCATTTCTTTGATAATGGTAAGTCATCACTTTGTGGTATGAAGAGTGAAGTAACTTCTTCATTAATTACATATCACCACAACTGGTTCGACCACTCTGATTCAAGACATCCAAGAATCAGAACAATGTCTGTACATATTTACAACAACTACTTTGATGGTAATGCAAAGTATGGTGTTGGTGTAACAATGGGTGCTTCTGCTTTCGTTGAAGCAAACTACTTCAGAAATGTTTCTAAGCCAATGATGAGTTCTGGTCAGGGTTCTGATGCTTTAGGTCAGGGTACATTCTCTGGTGAAAACGGTGGTATCATTAAGGCATACAACAACAAAATGGTAAATGAAAACAGAGTATTCAGCTACTATACTCAGAATAGCCCAGCTTCAACAGGCTATGATGCTTATGAAGTAACTAGCAGAACTGCACAGGTTCCTTCAAGCGAAACAACTGAAAAGGGTGGCACTACTTACAACAACTTCGATACAGATGCTAACTTTGGTATCAATGTATCAGATGCACAGGTTGATGACCCAGCTGATGTACCTGCAAAGGTTACAACTTATGCTGGTCGTGTAAACGGTGGTGACTTCAAGTGGACATTTGATAATTCTACTGAAGATGAAAACTACTCTGTAATTACAGCTCTTAAAACTGCTGTTGTAAACTACAAGACTACTATTCAGTCTATTGGTGGTAACGGTACAGGTGCTACTGACCCAACTACAAGTGCTACAACAGAAACAACTACAAACAAAGATGGTTCAACTGAAACTACAACTAACAGTCAGGAATCTTCAACAGAAGGTACAACTACTGCTCCAGTTGAAGGTGCTCAGGTTCATAACTTTACATTAAACGGTACTAGCAGTTCTTTCTATACTATTACTGGTACATTAACATCTGGCTATGGTTCTGTAAACTACAATGGCTTAACACTTACTAAGGCATTAAAGATGGAATCTAAGACAGCTGTTAACTTCGACCCAGATGGTGTTGCTGGTACATTAACAATTGTTACTAACCCTCAGTATAGTGGTACTATTGAATTAAACGATAAGGCAATTACAATAGGTTCTGATGGTGTTGCAACAATTAGCTTAGACGGTTCTCAGTCTTACTCAATCACTAAGGGTAGTGGTTCAAACTACATCTTCTACATTGCATACACTCCAAACGGTAGTACACCTAAAGTAATCAAGGGTGATGCTAATGATAGTGGTAAGGTTGACGCAGCTGATGTTACAATGATTATGGATTTTGCAGTTGGCAAGATTTCAGCTGTAACAAATGCTACAAACGCCGATGTAACAGGTGACAAGACTGTTGATGTTGACGATGCTTACAAGATTAGCCAGTTCTTAAATGGCTTAATCAAGTCTTTATAATTCGACATAGGTCGTGAAACTTTTTCCTCTCCTGCCTATGGCAGGGGAGATACTTCTAAATTTAAAGGGAGGAAACAAAAACATGATAAAATGTTTTAAGAAAGCTATCAGTAGCGTACTTGCAGCAGCTATGCTCGCAACAAGCTTTACTGCTATGCCTATAAACACTTTTGCGGCTACATCTTTTAATGCTGCAGGTGGTTGGTTTGAAACACTTTATGCTGAATGGGCTGGTAACAAGAGTGATGTTACAGCTGTTAGCTATAGTGGTACAGCAAGTGGTTCACTTACTGGCGATGATTTAACTTACCTTGTAAGACAGGACGGTTCTAATGTAAGATTAGATATTCCTGGTTTAAAGGCAGGTACATATAACTTAACTGTTACAACAAATAGTGGTACAATCACTAAGGAAAACATTAAGGTATATGAATATGATAGAAGTGGTTACGCTCACTATGATGCTCATAAGGAAGGCGTAACTGGTATTGGTGCATACAATGATGACGGTACATTAAAGTCTAATGCTGTTGTTGTTTATGTAACAGAAGAAAACAAGAATACAGTACAGCTTCCTGGTTACACTGGTAGCCAGTATCCAGCTGGTATTGGTAATATCCTTAACTACAAGTCAGAAGATGCCAACGGTGTAACTGGTGGTGGCAAGATTGATATTGTTCAGCAGTTAAGAGCAGAAGGTATCCCTCTTGATGTAAGATTTGTTGGTAAAATCAGAGGTGGTGACTCTAACACAAGTAACAACCCACCAGCAGAGAACATTAAGGGTCTTACTGGTTACAATACTACTACAAACGGTGGTACTAAGGGCGATAACGGTATGATGATTAGAGTATACAAGTCATCAAATGTAACAATTGAAGGTATTGGTGATGACGCAACTCTTGATGGTTGGGGTATTCAGATTATCAGCCAGACAGGTTATATAAGTCAGGGCTTTGAATTCAGAAACCTTAACTTCACAAATACTCCTGAAGATGCTATCGGTCTTGAAGGTACTTGTGCTATTTCTTCATCTCCACAGACTAAGGAATGGTTCGAAAGCAACGGTTATGCACCAATTAAGTTTAGTTGGGTACATAACAATACATTCCATCAAGGTTTCTGTAAGAACCCTGCCGAATCAGATAAGGCAGAAGGTGATGGTTCTTGTGACTGGAAGCGTGGCTATGGTTACACAATGGCTTATAACCATTATATAAACAACCATAAGACAAACCTTATTGGTTCTTCAAGTTCTAGTATTCAGTATGATGCTTCACTTCATCACAACTGGTACGAAAAGGTTGAATCAAGACAGCCATTATCAAGACAGGCTAACATCCACATTTACAATACATACTTTGACGGTGCTACTTCTTATGCTATTTCTCCAAGAGCTCATGCTTACATTTTCTCTGAAGGTAACTACTTCGGTGCTTGTAAGAACCCTGTAGACTCAGCAAAAGAAGGTTCTGCAACTGTTAAGTCTTATAATGATAGCTTTGCAGGTTGTAACGGTGCAAATGCTGCACAGCAGGTTAAAAACAAGACTGATAAGGTAAGCGACAGCAGTGGCAACCCTTATGCAGGTTTTGAAACTGGTAGCGATATGTATGAATATACAGCTACTTCACCTATTCAGGCAAAGGCAGACTGTCTTAACCTTGCAGGTGTTATGAAGACTGCATCTGAAATCAATATGGAACCTACTCCAGAGCCTATTGTATCTGAAAATCCAGATGCTTTAACTCTTCCATATGAAGTTAACTTTACTACTCCAAGTAATGCAAATTACTGGACAACAAAGACTAGTGAAACTAATTTAGCAGCTAATTCACAGTATAATATAAGCAATGCTTTAGTTACTCCTGCTGCTAAAATTACTAATACTGCAACAACTATGAAGATTAGAGATAACGGTGTTATCTTTAAGGTAAATAAAGCTGCTGATGTTACATTTACAGCAGGCTCATCAAGTGCTTACGGTATCGAACTTTACGATGCTTATGGCGAACTTAAACTCTATGTTGCTGGTGGTAAGACAGCTACTGTTTCTAACATTCCAGCAGGTGTTTATGTAATTAAGTCTGGTAACACTCAGAAGGATGGTTACCTTGAAAACTTAAAGATTGTTGCTAATGACCCTAATGCTCCAACAGTAACAGAAACTACAACAGAAGCTACAACAAAGGCTAATACTGGTGATGATGGTACTACAGAAACTACTACATCAGCACCTGTTGTTGATGACGGTTATGTATGGCATGATGATGGTGTAGATGCAAGTGGTAACGATGTTGCTGCTGCAAATTCTAACATCTTCAATATTAGTGGTAATGATACAACAAATAAGTATACTTATAACGGTGTAACTTATAATAGTGGTATTAAGATGGAATCATCTACTAACATTACAGTTAATGCCCCAGCAGATGGTGCATTAAAGTTAGTATTAAGTGCAGCTGGTTCAAGAACTATCAAGATTGATGGCGAAGAACAAGATGTAGTTGATGGTCTTAATGTATTTGATTTAACAGCTGGTACTCATACAATTACTAAGGGTACAACTAATGTTTATGTTTATGTAATGAGCTATGCAGTTGATGGTGGTGACACAACAGTTACTACAACAACTGAAACAACTACAGAAGCTACAACTAAGGAAACAACTACAAAGGATACAGAAGCTACAACTAAGGAAACAACAGAAGCTACAACAGCTGCTCCAGTTGATGGTGTAAATGTTGTTGTTGGCAATGCAATGGTTAAGAATGGTTCTGCTGTTACAGTTCCTGTTAAGTTGACAGGTATGACTGATTTAGCAGACTTCAACATTACATTAACTTATGATGCAGCTGCTCTTACAGCTACTAAGGTTGAAAACGGCGACATAATCAATGACAGCATGGCTACAATTAACAGCAACATTACTGACGGTTCAGTAAGAATTGCTGGTATCAACCCTGCTGATACAATTAACGCAGACGGTACAGTTCTTGTAAAAGTAACATTTACAGCAAACAAGGAAGGTGCAACTCCTGTTGCAATTACTGTAAATACATTAAAGGGTGCTAACCTTGCAGTTGCAAACTACACTACTTCTAATGGTACAGTAACAGTTACAGCAAACGGTGGTTCAGTTGAAACTTCAACAGAAACAACTACTACTGAAACAGATTCTACTACAGAAGCAACTACTGTTGATTACTCTGCTAAGGGTGATGTAAACAAAGACGGTAAGATTAATGAAAAGGATGCAGCCCTTATCTTGAAGTTTATTCAGGGTATCAAGGACGAAACATTCTATGATGAAGCTGCAGCAGATGCAAATGGCGACGGTGTAATCAATGCACTTGATGCTACTTGGGTATTAAACCACAAGGGTAACACTTCTAAGCCATCTACACCTGAAACTAAGACTTATACATTGACAGGTACTGATATTAATGCTACTTCTGGCACTGCTCTTACAGCAGACACAAATGTTGGTACAGAAAATATGTTCCTTGCAAAGACTGGCGTTAAGAATTCAAGTGGTTCAGTTCAGATTAGTGGTTCTAAGACAGTTCAGTTCAAACTTACTTCTGATGGTACAGTTGCATTAACAAATGCTATTTCTTCAGGTGCATATGCTAGACAGGTAGCGATTGTTAACTCAAATGGAGATACAGTTGCAACTTTAAATGTTGAAAATAAGAATGGTGCTAAGAACAATTTAAGTGCTACTTCACTTGTAGCAGGTACTTACACAATTAAGGGTGTAAATGTTGATTCAAGTGATAAATCTACAAGCGGTAGTCTTAATTCTTCTGTAAACATCGGTACAATTACAGTAACAGGTACTCTTGAACAGATTTCTGCAGAAGCAACAACAAAGACTACAGTAACTACAACAACAGAAACTACTACAGAAACAACAACAAAGGCTACTACAACAACAGAAGCTACAACAACAACTACTACTGAAGCTACTACAGAAACAACAACAGTAACTCCAGCAGGCGACATCGTAGCAACAATCAATGCAAGTGATTTAACAGCTGGCGATATTACAGCTAACACAGTAAGTGGTCAGTTCAAGCTTATTGCAGATGCAACAAACAAGTTAACAATTGAAGCAAACAGCAAGAGCTTAGATGGTTATGAATTTACACAGAGATTAAAGACAAACGGTACTGGTGCAGTTGATAAGAGAGCAATCTCATTCACAACAACTGGTGCAGGTAATGTAATCTTCTATGCAATGAGTGGTAGTAACAAGGAAGACAGACCAGTAAACTTACTTAATGCAGAAGGTGCAACAGTAGGTACAGTAACAGTATCAGGTACAACATTTGCTAAGTACACAATTGCAATTCCAAGTGCAGGTACATACTACTTAGTATCAGGTAAGAGTGGTATTAACTTCTACTTAATTGGTACTGATGTAGCATTAGCAGACCAGAAAGCAGATGCAACAACTGTTACAACTACAACAACTGAAACTTCAACAGAGGCTACAACAGTTACAACAACTACAAAGGCTGACGATACAACAGAAACTACTACTACAGCACCAGCTGACAAGGCATTTGCTGTAAGTGGTGACAGCTGGTCAGCTGAAAACGATAGCGTACCAACTTGGTTAAATGGTGGTAAGCTTACAACTGCAACAAACAGCAGTAGTTACAAAGCTTTCGCAGCAGAAAGTGCTAATGGTACTGCATTTACAAAGACTGTAAATGTAGCAGCTGATAGTTCAATTACTATTGATGTTGCTGATGCTTTAACAGCAAGCGTATTCATCGCTGGTGACAACAACGCAGCAAACAAGGGTGTAATTAAGGCTACATTTACTGACGAAAGTGGTACTGTAACTGATATTACTCCAGCAGATGCTAACCTTGGTGGCAGAAAGACTGCAACAACAGCTTTCGAACTTGTTGCAACTGGTAAGGGTACAATTACTGTAACTCCAGATTATAACTCATTATTATACAAGGTTACTGTTAAGTAATAAGATTTTATAGCAAAATTAGTTGATTTGGGCGAGGGTTTATAGCAAGAATAAATGAATACACAAAATATTCACAAAAAAATTGTATAAACCCTTGCAATTTTAATAAGAAAAGGGTATACTTTTATAAAGGAAATTTTTTCTAAAGGTGAGGAAAATGTTTCTATTATAAAAGAAGGAGGTTAATTATGAAATTCAGAAGTTTATTATGCTCTGTATTAGCTTCTACTATGGTTATTGGCTCTTGTGTTTGTGCTAATGCCGCTACATTTACAGCAGGTAGTGAAAATGCTACAGCAGGTAATGTAGTATCAGTACCTATTACTGTTGCTCCAAGTGCTGGAGAAACATCTACAGATGTGAACGCCTATGCTATAGCTATTAGCTATGATTCATCTGTGCTCACACCAGTGGTAAAGGGAACTGACGAAGTAGGCGACAACACTTATGCAACTGTTGGTGACAGCTTTAATAGTGGCGTGCTTACAGCTGATTTAAAAGATAATGAAACAGGCAATGATGAAGTTCTTATAGGTTGGGCTGCAGCTTCACCTGTTAATGTAACTGAAGCAAGTACTCTTGCAACTGTAGATTTTACAGTTAATGCAAGTGCTACTGGTTCTACTGATGTAAAAGTTGCTGTTGCTCAGGTAGCTAATTCTGATTCAGCTTTAGCTGATAAAAGTACAATCGAAGCTGCTGCTGGTACTGTAACTGTTGATACAGCTGTTATTTATGGTGATGCTGATGGAAATGGTAAGGTTGAAAGTGCTGACGCAAGTTTAGTAGCTCAGGCTGCTCTTGACTTAATTACATTTACAGATAGTCAGATTAAGGCTTGTGATGTAGATGGAAATGGTAAGATTGAAAGTGCTGATGCAAGTTTAATTGCACAGAGAGCATTAGACCTTATAACTAGTTTTCCAGTGGAAAATAAATAAGAGTAAGTAAGAGGAGATAGAAAAATATGAAATTAAAGAGAGTTTTAAGCTTATGCTTAGCTGCTGCTACAGTAGCTACTTGCTCATCTGTTGTTTCTGCAGCAGATGAAAATACAACAAGCTTTGGCACACCTATTAGTTTAACAACAGGTGCTGAAGTTGAAGAATTAACAGCTGGTGATTTTATTGCTATTCCTGTAGATGTTACAACATCAACAGGTACATTAACTTCTTGGACACCTAGAGTAGTTTTATCTGATGCTTTAGAAGCAGGTGTAGAAGATTCAGCTATGTCTGATGACCAGTACGCAAACCTTGAAGCTTTAGGTGGCGAAATCGTTACAAATGATGCTGGTATGGATTACTATGTGAAGAACATTTTCAAGTCTGGTAGAAGGAAGACTTACCTTGGTACTTGGAATGTAAACCCAAAGCAGGTAATTAATGGGGTTCCTCATTTTTCAGTAGGTTGGTATGATACTGCAGCAGATGCTTATACTGATGAACCAGAAGCTTGGTTCCTTTGCACAGTAAAGAAAGATGTAACTGCAGATGACCTTAACAATGAAGCTTTCTATACAACTAACTCTACACAGTTAGATGATAACATTAATGGTTTAGCATCTATTAGTGACATCAAGGGTGCAGCTGCAAAGATTAACGCTACTCAGGGTGCTTTCAAGGTTGTTCTTGATGCTGATGCACTTCCAGCAGGTAACTGGGTACAGGGCTTATATGCTCAGGTAGGTTCTACTAAGCAGGAAATTACAGCTTGTGTACACGCTGATGGTACTACAACTTATGAATTCCCAGTAAGAGTTAACTCTGCAACTGGTGCAACTGATGCTATTGATGTTGACATTTATGCAACTACTACTGCTGATGAAGCTGGTGCAACTACTTCTACTGACAAGAAGATTGGTTCAATCAACCTTACTATGGACGGTACAGTAACTAGCTACAATACAGTTAATGGTACAATAGCTAAATAATATAAGGAGGTAGATTGATAATGAAAAAGTACGAAAAACCAGAAATTAAAATCGCTTCCTTTGATAGCGAAAATGTAGTTTCTACAAGTGCAGGTGTAAACCTTACTAAGTTCAACACTACAAACAAGTATACATCTATCGAATTCTAATAAATTGAATTTTGATGAAACTTTAATAAAGAGCCTAATTTATTTAGGCTCTTTTCTTATATTAATATTGAATCGGAAAGATAAATTAGGAGGTATAATATGAAAAAGTTATTAACTGTTTTTATGGCTGTTATGGCTCTTAGTGTAAATGCTTTTGCAGCAACAGAGGTAAATGTTGTTGTGGATAAAACTCCAGTAGAACAAAAGGGCGTTATTGTAGATAATAGAACTCTTGTGCCTGTTCGTGGCGTGTTTGAAAAAATGGGATATACTGCTGAATATGATGCTGAAACAAAGACTGCTACTCTCAAAAAGGGTAGTGATGTTTTAAAGTTTACAGCAGGAGAAAACTATTTTACATACAACGATAAGAAAATAGAAACAGAAGTACCTCAGCAGATTATTGAGGGCAGATTTATGTTGCCTTTAAGAGCTATCGAAAGTGTAGAATTTGTTGGTATTAAGTGGGACGGCGAAACAAAGACTGCAAGTATTACACACCCATTCTCTGTTGTGCCAATTACAGTAGAGGAAGCTGACAAAATGCTTAGTGGCGATGCTACAGATATAAATTTAGACTAATTTAGAGAGCCTATCATTTGATAGGTTCTTTTTTGTTGAGAAAAAGGTAAAAGTATGATATAATTCCCAAAGCAAGAGGGACTTCAGCAGTTATACCCCAGTCTTTTATATGTTTAAAAGGTGTGATGCTTATGAAATAAGTGTTATGAATTTAAAATGTATGAAAGGGGGAGTATGTATGCAGGACTTAGAAATAGTTTTATTACTGATACTATTGATAGTTTATTACATAAAAAAATAACTGCCCCGACCGGAAATCTGTGGCAGTTATTTTGCAACAATTTTTGAGTAAGGGGTAACAACTGAGGTTGCTCCCTCTTGTGTTTTAATAATAACACTTTGGAGTATATAAGTCAAGAGCTGGAAAAGGCTCTTTTTTAGTATAAAAATAACTGCCACAGTACTGCAAACCTTGGCAGTTATTTTAATAACGAAATGTTAAGGGGTAACAACAGATGTTGCTCCCTCCTGTGACTTGATAATAACACTTTATAAAATACAAGTCAACATAAAATCGTTTTTATGAGAGCCTATCATTTGATAGGTTCTTTTTTTATTGTATTTGTCATAATATTAAGGGATAAATATTATTTAAGGAAGTGACAATATGTATCCCGAAATATATTCTGCTGTCTATGATTTTGGAATATGCCCTAAGAATATAGTGCGTTGCAAATATTTTTATATTGTTCATACTGACAAGGGCACTTACAGCATTTGCAAGGCAAGGGTCAATACCAACAGAATAATGGAAATTTACAGATTAAAGGAACAACTATGGACAAAAGGTTTTAGGGCTTTTGACAGATATTTACCGGCAAAAAGTGGATTACCTTATGTAGAGAGAGATAGTGATGTGTATATCCTTTCGCCTTTTAAGGGAGCCAACGAACTGGACTTCCTTAATAATGCTCAAGTTGTAAAAGCTATTGAAACCATAGGTAGTATGCAGTATGCCTTGAGCCGAATAGACAGCCAACCAATGGTAAGAGCCGCATCTATTTTAAAGCCTCATCCCTTAGATGAAATGGAAAAGGGGCTTACTACTATGGCAAAGTGTAGAAAAGCAATATCCAATACAAAGACTTTAAAAGATTGGGATATGACTGTACTGAAAGTCTATGACAAGTATTATAGCAAGGCTGAAAAGGCTGTTGAAAGATTACAAAAAAGTACCCTTGAAAAATCCTTTATACACAATAGATTAAAAGAGGGTAATATTCTATTTAACTATGGCAGAATTTCTATTATTGATTGGGATTATATGACAGTTGGCTCGCCTCTTTGGGATTTGGCATTTTTTATAAACAGGTATAAACGCAAAAATGCTTTTTATGCCCATAATAAAGGACTTAACTACCTAAATATGGAGGATATTTTGGGGGCATATAGCAAAAACAACTATTTGACAGATAATCAAATAGAGGACCTTCAAGCTGTCATTGACTATCCTAGACAGTTTATTTCTGTTATTGGAGAAATTTATAGAAAAAGTAGAAAATTTATACCTGTTGGGCTAAAAATGAAATTAAATGAAATGGCTGAACAAGTGGATTTTGAATTATAAAGATATACAAATAATGTATAATGTTTTTTTAAAATATATTTGAATTTCGTATTGATTTGTGGTAGAATGGAGGTTATAAAGGAATAGAGTGTAAATTTTATATATAGCTTTTAATAGTGAATCGGAAAGATAAATCCGATGCCTTGATTTATCAAGGCACAAATTAACGAAGTTAATTTGTTCTGAATAGTGAATCGGAAAGATAAATCCGATGGCTTGTTTTTCAAGCCACAAATTAACAAAGTTAATTTGTTCTTAGTATATACACAAATTTATAACATAAATTGTAGGAGGTACAACAATGGCTGAACAGAAAAATAAAAGTGCCGAACAGCTGTTGTCTGACTTACACCAGAAGCGTCTTGAACAGGCGTTAAACGAATTTAACGCAGATAAAACAAGAATGGCAGTAGGCAGATTATTAGAAGAATATGTTGATGATGGCGGTCAAAGTTATTTTGACGGAGCTCAAAAAGATGCTACACTGTATTTTGTAGACGATGATTATATGGATAAGGTATCTGATGTAGAACCTAAAGACGAAGATAAGCCTAAAAAAGAGAAAAAAGGCGGATTTTTTGCTGGGGCACTCAGTAAGTTAGCTGAAAAAATGAAAACTGAAGAACCTGAAGACTACGAAGACGAATTTCCTGAGGAAGTAGAAGAATATAAGGACGATAAAGATGACGATGTAAACCTTATTGACGGCACAAATAAGGGTTTCGATATGCCAGCACCGGAAGAACTAGAGTCAGTTGCACCTATTGAAGAGGAGGAGGCTGTTCCTCCAGTAAAGCCTAGTATTTTTGATACGGCTAAACTTTCTTCTATGGATTTGAATGATATTGAGGAACGACTTGAAAAGGTTCATTTGAAACCAGCAACTATGAAATTTGCTGACCCAGACGAGGTAATAAAGGAAATATTAGGAGAAACTGAAAAAGAAGAAACACCAGAAAAAACAGAAGAACCTAAGGAAGATATTAAACCTGCTAAGAAAGAAAACAGAAAGATACACAAGAAGAAAGATTCTCTTGATGATATTTCTGTAGACGATATAGGTCTTGGCAATATTGTAAATAAAATTGCCGAAGAAGAAGAATTAAAGAATAAAGAAGAAAAGCCAGAGGAAACTTCAAATATAGAAGAAGTTGAAACTGAGGATAATACAGAGGTATCTGCTGACACAAGTACAGAAGAAAAGACAGAAGATGTACAGGAGATTGAAGAACCTGAAACAGTAAATGAAACTGTTGAAGAAGAACCGGTTCAGGAAGCTACTACTGATGAAGTTGAAGAAACTCCAGAGGTTGAAGATGTTGCAAGTGAGGATACAGAACCTGTAGGAGAAAGTACAATAACTGTTACTTCTGTTCCAGAAGAAAGCATTAACAATGTTGCTGATGAAATGGAAGAACAGGAAAAATTTCAGTACCCGGGAAGCGACCACATCACTCACCATCTCTCACCTGCTCTCCCACACGGGCGGTCTAGTCGGATGGCCGGCGACACCCGGTCAAGTCGTACCGATTTATAAAAGCCGGGAAGAATATATCCGGGATCAATTGCAGGCTCCGTTGAAATATGATCCGGGAACAAACTGGAACTATGAGAATATTTCAATGGAAGCGGCTGCTTACCTGATCTAACATTTTTCTGGACAACCGCTAGAGCAGTACCTTTCAAAAACGATCCTGGAACCTTTAGGAATGACTCAAACTGCTTTTTTCCTTGATCCCGCCGATCAACAACGGCTTCCCGTTGTATATGAAAAAAAGAGGGGAAAATTATCCCGCGGAACAATCAATACCCTCTCAATCTTTTCAGCCAAGATCACCGGTACATTCCGGAAGCAACCGGTCTGAAC
>OGCO01000902.1_pt1 | contig 48284 bp, 34 predicted proteins | sample 1570171 | NCBI WGS metagenome assembly OGCO01 (sample SAMEA4370583, study PRJEB24528) | human gut metagenome
AAGGTAGCGAAATTCCTTGTCGGGTAAGTTCCGACCTGCACGAATGGCGTAACGACTTCCCCACTGTCTCGACCAGGAGCTCGGCGAAATTGCAGTACGAGTAAAGATGCTCGTTAAGCGCAGAAGGACGAAAAGACCCCGGGACCTTTACTATACCTTGGTATTGGCGTTAGGCGCGGATTGTGTAGCATAGGCGGGAGGCTTCGAAGCGGGTGCGCCAGCATTCGTGGAGCCGCAAGGTGAAATACCGCTCTGTTCTCGTTTGACGTCTAACCTCGACAAGTCATCCTTGTCAGGGACAGTGCCTGGCGGGTAGTTCAACTGGGGCGGTTGCCTCCCAAAGAGTAACGGAGGCGCTCAAAGGTCCGCTCAGCCCGGTTGGCAATCGGGTGTCGAGTGTAATCGCACAAGCGGGCTTGACTGCGAGGACGACGGTCCGAGCAGGGACGAAAGTCGGAGATAGTGATCCGGTGCCGGCGCACGGGCGCGGCATCGCTCAACGGATAAAAGGTACCCCGGGGATAACAGGCTGATCATTCCCAAGAGTCCATATCGACGGGATGGTTTGGCACCTCGATGTCGGCTCGTCGCATCCTGGGGCTGGAGCAGGTCCCAAGGGTTCGGCTGTTCGCCGATTAAAGCGGCACGCGAGCTGGGTTCAGAACGTCGTGAGACAGTTTGGTCTCTATCCTCTGCGCTCGTTGGAATCCTGAGGAGGCCTGCCCATAGTACGAGAGGACCTGGGTGGACGAACCTCTGGTATGCCGGTTGTCGCGCCAGCGGCACGGCCGGTTGGCTACGTTCGGGAGGGATAACCGCTGAAAGCATCTAAGCGGGAAGCCTGCTCCAAGATTAGGATTCCGTACGGTCTTGAACCGTTGTAGCCCGCATGTTGAACACGTGTTTGATAGGCCGGAGGTGGAAGCCCCGTGAGGGGTGGAGCCGACCGGTACTAACGGGCGATGGCGACACAACAATTCCGATCCTCTTGTGGAGGGTTGGTTCCGCGTCTTTCCTGTGCTGGATCGTCCTGGACGGCAATATGCGTTGGGATGGTCATGAGACGATACAACGGTAGGCTTTGCCTCGCGTCCGCTAGCCGGTTCCCAAACCGCCACCGGTGACATGCCGGTTTGGATTCCTTTGGTTTCCTTGCCGTGGCCGTTAGATTTGCGGTGGTCATAGCCCTGGTGAGACGCCCGGTCCCATTCCGAACCCGGTAGCTAAGGCCAGGCGCGGCGATGGTACTGCACTCGAGAGGGTGTGGGAGAGTAGCACGCCGCCGCTTCAAACGTTGGGGGTTCCCGTCGAGCATCCTGCTCCGGGAACCCCATTTTTTTATCCCTGAACACAAGTAGGGCGCAAGCGTTTTATCGCAATGGGTTTATAGACTGGGCAACTATGCATTACTTCGTACCCAAACGTTGCACCGAGTCGAACAAGATCATGTATCACGACAAGGCAACGGCTCAGCAGGCCGCCGACCAGAGTTGGCGCGAACGCGGCACTGAGCTTTGGGTATACCGTTGCGATTTCTGCGGTACTTGGCATCTCACGCATCGCGATCCACAATCCAGCTACATGCATGTTCCGCTTAACCAGCAGCTCAAGCCACATTCCCGCAAGAAGGGCTACAAGCCCCGCAGAAGGTAATAGCAGAGCAATAGCAGGGCATAACAGGACAATACCGAGAACAAGGCAACATATAAAACCAAGGCCCGGCGGATTCATTGCAATCCACCGGGCCTTGCTGTATCAACCTCAAAGATACGTGTATACGGTCTACCGCTCCAAACGGAAGCCCTGTCGCTTCGCCTGCACGGCAACGGCCTTGGCGTTCACGCCCTCGTCGATCGCATTTGCCGCAATCTGGTCGCTGAACGCGTCCACCGGCCGTTCGGTATCGCGCAAATCGTAATACTTGTGCACTTCGGCGTCGAACGAATCCAAGCCGGACAGCAGCTTCTCATCGCTACTTGGATACTCGTTCTCGAAGAACTGCATGGAACGCGGCATACGTGGCTTGACGGCCGGCTCCTGATCGGGCTTGCCGATTGCAATGCCCAGCACCGGGTACGTGTATTCGGGCAGATTCAGCAGGTCGATCAGCGCGGGAACATCGTTGAGCAGCGAGCCGAGAATCACGCAACCCAAGCCGAGCGAGTACGCGGCCGTCTCCATCGCATGCAGTGCCAGAACCGCGTCGTTCTGCGCCTGCGTGAAACGATAGCTGCCATTGAGAGTGAACGCGTCGGACGCCACTTCCACGCCCTTACGTGCGGCGATCGCGGCATTGCGATGCTCGTCCAGCACGAACACGTACAGCAGCGGCGCGGTCGCGATATACGGCTGCCCGCCGATTTCGGCAAGACGCTTCTTGGCGGCTGGCTCGGTGACGCGGATGGCGGACCAGTCGTTCAGGAACTGGCTGCTCGCCGCATGCTGCGCCACGGTCTCCAACGTTTCGACGACGTCGTCCGGCAGCGGCTTCGGCTTGAATTTACGGATGGAACGACGCTCCAGCAGAGTGTCGACGGTTGCGTTATGAAGAATGTTGCTCATACCGCCATTGTTGTCCGCGCGGCGCGATTTTGCAAGGGAATCGGGCTAAATCCGTCTCCCTGTGAGAACATATCTACTTGAGACTGCTTTGCGATATTTGCGACGTATTTACTTGCGATGCGCCTGCCGTGCGTGCCGCCTGTCCACAATCGCCTTCGACCCGCGGCCGGACAGTTGCGATACGAGCGCGCCGAAACCGGCGGAAACCACGGCGAATACGATGCCGAGCGCCGCTTCCGCAGCCTCGTTCTTGGTACCGTCGGCACGGACGGCCTTGCGGCCGACGCTTTTCTTCCACACCATCTCGAACGCCTTGCCGAGCACCAGTCCGGCCAACGTGGGCACGACGGACTTGAAAATCTTATCGCCAAATGAATCGGGATCGTTCAGTCTCTGGTCGCGCATCGCATTCACCTTCTCGTCGACGGTGTGCAGGGCCGCCACCACGCGGTCCGCACTGGATTCCATATTCGGCATTTCACTCATGAAACCAGTGTAACGCGTCGGAAAACATGCCGGAATATGTGCGGGACACGTGGCGGAATGGGATGAAAACGCAGCTTGCGTCGGCTAGAGTAGAGACATGACTGAAACTCAACTGGGAGGCAATGCCGCTTCCGCAATCACCCCTGGCCGCTTGGTGCTGCTGCGTCACGGGCAGACCGTGTGGAGCGAATCCGGACAGCACACCGGCCGCACCAATATTCCGTTGACTGACATTGGCTGCGATCAGGCTCGTGCCGCCGGCGAACGGTTGCGTGAGGCGTTTCCCCAGGGTTTCGCGCAGGGGTGCATGTTCGCCAGTCCGTTGCGCAGAGCCCAGCAGACGGCGCAGCTGGCCGGATATGGCGATTTCGATGTGCTCCCTGAAATCGCGGAATGGGATTACGGCCGTGCCGAAGGGCGTACGCGCCAGGAAGTGAGTGCGGTGGGCGGTTTCGCTTGGGATGTGTGGCGCGACGGTCCGCAGGCACTTCCCGAATCGTTGGAAGGCGATTGGATTGAAACTTTGCCGAACGGCGAGCAGGTGCCCGTGCACAACGGTCCGGGTGAGACGGTGGAGGAAGCTGCGGCGCGCACACGTGAGGCGATCGCCACGGTCAAACCGTTGCTCGACGCTGGAAACGATGTGCTGCTGGTGGCGCATGCGCACGTTCTTCGTATCTTGACGTCGCAATGGCTCGGTGTTGATCCGCATTTCGCGCGGTTGCTGCGATTGGACACTGCGCATTATTGTGTATTAAGCCAATATAAAGGTGACAATGTCATCGAACATTGGAATTGCTGAATTATCGAACGGAACTGTTTGATATCGCTGAATATTATGGCGGTCCCTCCTTGGAACCGCCTTTTTATTGCATGCATGACTTGCCACTTTGCTGCGGCGTGTCGCAAACGCTTGCATAAAAGTATGCTCTCTAAAAGTATTGAAAATAAACGATTTTCGGGATTTCTTTCGATGGTGTGACGTCTGATTTTTGAATTCATTTTGCCTACGTTTGCAAAAATCGGGGAAATGCGGCACAATAGTGGTTGTTAGGAATCGTGATGACGCGATACCGCAAATTGTTTCCCAACGAGAAGCTGGGAACGGAATGGAAGAGAAAGGTTCGATGATGAATCGTACTATTAAGGCAGCAGTTGGAATGGTCGCTATCGCGGCAATGTCTGTTGGCACGTTGGCTGCTTGCGGTGGTTCTAGCTCAAGTTCCGATAACGGCAAGGGCAAGGTGTACTTCCTTAACTTCAAGCCGGAATCCAGCGACGAATGGAAGAAGCTGGCCAAGGATTACACCAAGGAAACCGGTGTCGAGGTCAAGGTCCAGACCGCTGCTTCCGGTACATACGAACAGACTTTGAAGTCCGAGATCGCCAAGTCCGAGGCTCCGACCTTGTTCCAGGTCAACGGCCCTGTCGGCTACCAGAACTGGTCGTCCTACACCGAAGACATGTCCGATACTGAGCCGTACAAGCAGCTTATCAACAAGGATGTCGCCCTCAAGGATGGGGATAAGGTCGTCGGTGTTCCGTATGCCATGGAGACTTATGGCCTGATCTACAACAAGGATCTGCTGGCCAAGTACATTGCCACTGACGGCGCCAAGATCAAGAGCGTCGATGACATCGACAACTTCGATACCTTGAAGGCCGTGGCCGATGACATCCAGGCTAAGAAGGACCAGCTTGGTGTCAAGGGCGCGTTCACCTCCGCCGGTTTCGATTCCAGCTCCGACTGGCGTTTCAAGACCCATTTGGCTAACCTGCCGCTTTACTATGAGTTCAAGGATGACAACGTCACCAAGCAGCCGGAGACCATCAAGGGCACCTATCTGCCGGAATATAAGAACATCTTCGATTTGTATCTGAAGGACTCCACCACCGAGCCGACCCAGCTGAGCTCCAAGACCGGTGATGATTCTACCTCCGAGTTCTCCCTCGGCGAGGCTGCGTTCTATCAGAACGGCACTTGGGCATGGACCGATCTGCAGAAGGCTGGCATGAAGGCCGACTCCCTCGGCATGCTCCCGATTTACATCGGCGTCAAGGGCGAAGAGAAGCAGGGTCTGGCCACCGGTTCCGAGAACTACTGGTGCATCAACTCCAAGGCTTCCGACGCGGATAAGAAGGCCACCAAGGACTTCCTGAAGTGGGTCGTCACCAGCAAGACCGGCATCAAGTCTCTGTCCAGCGACATGGGCTTCACCACCCCGTTCAAGTCCTTCAGCGACGTCAAGTCCGACAATCCGCTGGTCCAGGCTGCTGTTGATGATCAGAACTCCGGCAAGACCGCAGTCTCTTGGAACTTCACCATGATGCCGTCCGAAGAGTGGAAGAACAAGCTTGGTTCCGCCCTCCTCGAATACGCTCAGGGTACCGGTGACTGGGATGCCGTCAAGACCGCGTTTGTTGACGGTTGGAAGACTGAGTACGACGCTGTTCACTGAGATTGTGTTGCACCATGAGTTGCAAATCGCAATTCAATAACTGAATAAGCTAGCTGAGGTCGAGGATTTTTCCTTTCCTCTCTTCGCCCCAGCCGGTTGTGGAGACAACGGAAGGCCGTCATCGCAATGTTCTGCGATGACGGCCTTTCTGTGTTTCGTACGTTTGCCGTGTGCGCAATGTGCGGCAAACGTCAGTGACGCAGTCTGGCGGTGGTCGATCGGACGATTAGCTGTGCGGGAAACGTCTTGAACGGCTCGTCAAGCGGCTGCTTGCCAATCAGGGCAAGCGTCATACGGGCCGCCTCGTGTGCCATCTCGACCGGTGTCTGACGGATGGTGGTCAAACCGAGATCGCGAGCGTAGGTGCTGTCGTCGTAGCCAATGATGGAGATGTCGTTCGGTATTGTGAAACCGTTGCGTTCCAGCTGGAACAGTAGCGGAATTGCGATGCCGTCTTCCTGACAGGCAATCGCCGTGGGCATGTGGTCCGAGCTGAGCAGCTGCGTGACGACTTTGCTGACGTTGTTCTTGCCTTCGTCGGTAACGAACACGCGCGGTTCGACGCCATTGGACTTGCAGCACGTCATGAACGAATCGAAACGGCCCTGCACGCTGAAGTGCAGCGTCACTTCACGGTCGGTACGGATGTAAGCGATATCGCGATGGCCAAGCGTTATCAAGTGGCGTGCGGCCAATTCGGATCCCTGCTTGTCATCGATGCGCACGGCGGCGTTGAAGCCGCGCTCTTCCGGCAAGCTCGAATTGATGCCGATGATTGGCACATCGACTGACCTGAGTTGCCTGATTTCGTTGCTGTCGATGTCGAAGGAAATGACGATTACGGCGTCGACATTGCGGCGTACCGGCAGCATGTCGAAGAACGCGCGGCGTTCCTCGGCGCTGGACATCTGATAGATCGAGATGTCGTAGCCTTCATCATGGAAGGATTCGTTCAGTCCTTCCATGATGGACGAACTGAACCACAGATTGAGTCGCCCGGAAATCAGCACCGCGATTCGTAGCGCGCGGCCGGTTTTGAGTGCTGCAGCGGAGCGCGAGATGGAAAAATTTAATTCGTCGGCAGCTTTCATGACTTTGTCACGCGTGGCTTTCGACACAAGGTCGGGACGTGTGAAGGAGCGAGAAACCGTTGAAATGGAGACGTGCGCAAGTTGTGCCACGTCTTGAATGCTGCTTTTCATGGTGACCCCTTGTATAGTAGAACTACTGAATATTCAGCATACTGTATTGAAACACTCTTGCAAAAGTTGGATTACAAACGTTTTCATTTGTGCCACAGTTGTTGCGGGGGCTGATATTTACAATGCTTTCAGGCTGTCAATACTATGACAACGATGCAGAATATATGATTTATGACATGTAAAAATGACAACGTTTGACATTTCGCGTCGCGCTGTTTATTATAACAACTGTAAAAACTAAAAAGGCGAAAAACAATGCAGTGATTCGCCGATTTGGGGCAGTTGGTTTTCCATGCCGCGTTGCTGCGGTGTTGGAATGGAGAGGAAAGAAAGCAGGCAAGCTATGATCAGCATGGCCGGCAAAGCGATACGAAAGTGGTGGGCTCTGTTTGCGCTACCGACGTTCGCTGCATTTATCATCGGGTTTGTAATCCCGTTCATCATGGGTGTGTATTTGAGTTTCTGCAAGTTCACAACTGTGACTGACTCGGAATTCATTGGACTTAAAAACTATCAGAAGGCACTTGCGGATAAGGAATTCCTGCATGCGTTAGGTTTCTCGACGGCGCTGACCATTGTCACTACGGTTGTGATCAATGTGGTTGCGTTTGCCATCGCATATATGCTGACCAAGGCCATCAAGGGATCCAACATCTTCCGTTCGGTGTTCTTCATGCCGAACCTCATCGGTGGCATTATCCTGGGCTACATCTGGATGCTGCTGCTCAACGGCATTCTCGCTCACTGGGGCCGCGCGTTGACGTATAGCGCAACCTACGGCTTCTGGGGCTTGGTCATCTTGGTTTGCTGGCAACAGATCGGCTATATGATGATTATCTACATCGCTGGTATGCAGTCGCTGCCGACCGACGTGCTCGAAGCGGCTTCCGTGGACGGCGCAAACGGCACCCAGACCATGTTCAAGATCATCATTCCGCTGATGATGCCGTCTATCACCGTATGCTCGTTCCTGTGCGTCACCAACGGCTTCAAGCTGTACGATCAGAACCTTGCATTGACCAACGGCGCTCCGTCGAACATGTCTGAAGGTCTGGCAATGAACATTACCCGCACGTTCTACGGCCGTATGGGCTGGGAAGGCGTCGGCCAAGCGAAGGCAGTGCTGTTCTTCATTCTGGTGGCCATCGTGGCGCTCATCCAGAACAAGCTCACCACGAGCAAGGAGGTGGAGGCATGAACTCCGGAGAAAAAGTCAAGCGCGGCGCACTGTGGTCCGTACTGTTCGCGGTGGTTTCGCTGGCGTGGATCTTCCCGATCGTGCTGGTGATCATCAACTCTTTCAAGCAGAAGGCGTATATTTCTCGTAACGCGTTCTCCCTGCCGACCGGTAAGGCGTTCGTTGGACTTGAAAACTATACGCGTGGCCTCGATACCACGAACTTCTTTGCCAGTTTCGGCTGGACCCTGCTCATCACTGTCGGTTCCGTGGCGCTGATTCTGGTGTGCACTTCGATGTGCGCATGGTGGATCGTCCGCGTGAACAACTGGGCTGCAAAGCTGCTGTACACGTTGTTCCTGTTCAACATGATTGTACCGTTCCAGATGGTCATGTTCACCCTCTCCAAGCTGGCCGATATGCTCAAGCTCAACACCCCGTGGGGTCTGTGCTTCGTGTATCTGGGCTTCGGCGCTGGTCTGGCCGTGTTCATCTTCACCGGTGTGGTTAAGGGCATTCCGGAATCGCTGGAAGAATCCGCCATGATCGATGGTGCTTCCGTGCCGCGTATCTTCTTCCAGATCGTTGTGCCGATCATGAAGCCGTCCATTGTGTCCGTGGCTATTCTGCAGGCCATGTGGATTTGGAACGACTACCTGCTGCCGTACCTGACGCTCGATTTGAGCAAGTACAAGACCATTTCCGTGGCGGTGCAGTATCTGAAGGGCGGTTATGGTTCCGTGGATATGGGCGCCATGATGGCATGCCTGGTTATGGCCATCATCCCGATCATCATCTTCTACCTCATCTGCCAGAAGTACATCGTCAAGGGTGTTATGGCTGGAGCCGTTAAGGGCTGATCTTCGATCAGCCCTTAGGGAACAGCGCAGTGCGCTGTTCCCAGGCTCCAGCCCGAGCGGCTATGCCGCGAGGGTAACGTTGAGCCCGCGCGTAGCGCGGTCCTTAATTGCAGGGCCGAAGGCGGCGCGGTGAAGGGCTGATTTTCACCCAGAAAAATTTAAGGGACTGATGCGAATCAGTCCCTTTTTCGTGCCTAATTACTTGCTGATGTACTTGCGGAAGACGTGCTCGAGGATCGGCGAATGAATCATCAGCATGGTGCCGTAGCCGAGCACGAGCAGCAGGAACAGGCCCTGCGGCATGTAGAACCAGCTGGCCACGAGCAGCGCGACGTACACCGCGTCGATCGCAACCAATGCCAACGTGTGGCCGATGTTGCTCACGCCGAACACAAAAGCGTTGCCAAGCGTGCGCCAGAACGAGTTCTCGAACCGCGCCTGCAACGCCCACACCCATTCGAAACCGATGAGCCACACAATCGTCAACGCGAATTTCGGAATGAGCAGCGGCGTGATCTGCAGCACGATCCACGAGTAGACGCACAGCGCGCCGGTCGTGCCGAAAATCAGCCAGTAGCCGGTTGATTTCGCGAAATTCGAGCGGAAGGCGGCGAAATAGTTGCGCGTCGCAGTGCCTTCGCCGGACAGCGTGCGGCGGGTGGCGTCGTGGCCGGCGGTCAGCGCCGCGCCGATCGTAATGATCGGAATACTGGTGATGAGCATCAGAATGTTGATCCAGATCGCGTCGACGGCGTCGCTCAGGCCGCGCATAAAGCCGGAATCGGGGGAGAGGAACTTCATAATCGCCTTTCGTATGGCATCCGTATAGCAACGTATGCAAGTCGGATCTTCTTGCGATTCTACTCGACGCACGCCATCTTGCGATTGGCCGGTTTGCGCCGTGCGGTCGATCGTGTGGTCGGTCGGTTTGTGCGGCGCGTTCGGCTGTACGAACGGCGATGCGGCTGACCGGTTTGTGTGGCGCGGTCGGTCGTGCGGTCGGCGACACGATCTGATGGTTTGCGCAGCGCGAACGACGGCACGAACGATCGCACCGCCGGCCGGTCTGCGCAAACGGAAACGCGATTGCCCGCGCGCCCCCGCAGCAGACGCCCTGCAATGCTATCGTTGTCAGCGGTACAACGGTTGCAGGCACAGACGAAAGGGGCATAATGACCGCGAACAACATGCGTGACGATTGGTGGAAGCAAGCCGTCGTCTACCAGATCTACCCGCGCAGCTTCAAAGACGTGAACGGCGACGGGTTGGGAGACATCGCCGGCGTCACCGAGAAAATGGATTACCTGAAGAATCTCGGCATCGACGCGATCTGGCTGAGCCCGTTCTACCCGTCCGACCTGGCCGACGGCGGCTACGACGTGATCGACTACCGCAACGTGGACCCGCGCCTCGGCACCATGGCCGATTTCGACGCGATGGCCGCCGCCGCGCATGAAGCCGGCATCAAGGTGATCGTCGACATCGTGCCGAACCACACGTCCAACAAGCACAAGATGTTCATCGAGGCGCTCGCCGCCGGCCGAGGTTCGGCCGCACGCGACCGCTACATCTTCCGCGAAGGCCGCGGCGAGCACGGCGAGCTGCCGCCGAACGACTGGCAGTCGCTGTTCGGCGGCCCGGCGTGGCAGCAGGTCGATGACGGACAGTGGTACCTGCACATGTTCGCCAAGGAGCAGCCGGATCTGAATTGGAAGAATCCGGACGTGCACGAGGAATTCAAGAAAACGTTGAGATTCTGGTCCGACCACGGCACCGACGGCTTCCGCATCGACGTGGCGCACGGCTTGGCCAAGGACCTCGATTCCGTGCCGCTGGCCGACATGGATCCGGCCGCGGTGCAGCATGTGCTGCCGGCGGACGGCGCGTTCAGCCCGCTGTGGGACCGTCCGGAAGTGCACGACATCTACCGCGAATGGCGTCAGGTGTTCAACGAGTACAATCCGCCGCGTTTCGCCGTCGGCGAGGCGTGGGTGAAGGCCGAATCGCAGCATCTGTACGCGTCCACCGACGAGCTCGGCCAGGTGTTCAATTTCGAGTTCGCCGAAGCCAACTGGTTCGCCGACGAGTTCCGTACGGCCATTGCTGACGGCTTGCGCGCCGCCGAGGAAACGCACGGTTCCACCACGACGTGGGTTATGAACAACCACGATGTGCCGCGCAGTCCGTCGCGTTTCGGTCTGCCGCAGGTGAAGGACGCTCCGTACCACCAGCTGGCGCACGATTGGCTGTTGCGTGACGGAGAGACCTACCGCGAGAATCGTGAGCTCGGCACCCGTCGCGCCCGCGCAGCCGCGCTGATGGAACTGGGCCTGCCGGGTTCCGCCTACGTGTATCAGGGCGAGGAACTGGGCCTGTTCGAAGTGGCGAACATTCCGTGGGATCGTCTTGAGGATCCGACGCCGTTCAACACCCGTCGCAACTTCACCGACAAGGGTCGTGACGGGTGCCGTGCACCGATGCCGTGGAAGGCTGCCGATTGCGGCGAACCGGCTTCGTGGAGCCCGGACTTCATCACCGGCGGCACGTTCGGTTTCGGCCCGGAGCAGGGCGATTCCGCCGACGCGCACCTGCCGCAGCCGGCCTGGTTCAAGGATTTCGCGGCCGACGTCGAGGCCGATGACAACGGTTCCATGCTGCACTTGTACCGCAAGCTGTTGCAGTTGCGGCAGACGGTGCTGACGGCAACCGGAGACACGTCCGCCGACCTGCTGGACATGGGCGATACGGTGGTCGCCTACTCGCGTCCGGCCACGGAAGGCCGTCGATTCCTGTCCGTCACCAATTTCGGCGACGAGCCGATCGCCCTGCCGGACGATGCGGTCGCCATCGCCAATTCCGTGCCGTTGACGGACGACGGCAAGCTGGATAGCGATGCCTCAGTCTGGCTGCTGCTGGGCTGATCGACCGCTGAACCTAACTGCTCCCAAATCGCCTTGCGTATATGAAAAATTCCGGCCCTCCACAAGGAGGACCGGAATTTTGGTTTGTAAGGAAAGGGGAATGGTAAGTCTAAACGCTACTTCTCGCCGTTCATGATGGCGGCAAGCGATTGCACGCGCGGCAGATCGAACACCTCATCGGTGTGCACCACCTTGAGGTCCGGGCCTGCCAGCGGCACACGCCAGTTGGAGTATTCACTGGACGTGCCCGGCTGGTTCTGCGTGCGCGTCTCGCCCACGCCATCCACCAGCGCGGCCTGCAGCAGCACGGACGGCGACTTGAGCAGCATCTTGTGCATCGCCTCGACGATTTCCTGGATGTGGCCTTCCACATCGCCCGCCACTTCCGGCGTGATCAGGCCGGACTCCACGAGACGGTCCATCATCGCGTCGCGTTCGGCGGTGGCGGAAGCCTGGAACTCCTCGACCGGGCCGGACAGCAGGTGCAGCTGTTCGCGCAGCTTGACGTGCTCGAACTGCAGGTAGCCGGCGGTCGGCGGCAGGTCGTGCGTGGTGACGGAAGCCAGCGCGTACTTGCGGTACGTGGACGGATCGGCGTACGGGTCGCCGGCGTTGGGGGAGTCGTCCACGCGGGCGAACCATTCCACCATGCAGCCCAGCAGGCCGTGCTCGCCGAGTACCGTGCGTACGTAATCAGGCACGGTGCCCAGATCCTCGCCGACCACCAAACCGTTCACGCGGGACGCTTCAATGGTCAGGATCGCGATCATCGCCTCATAGTCGTACGTAACGTACGCGCCACCGCGCGCGCCTTCGCCCTGCGGAATCCACCACAGACGGAATAGGCCGAGTACATGGTCGATGCGCACCGCGCCCGCGTGCGAGAACATGTTGTGCACCATCTCGCGGTACACGCCATAACCAGTTTTGGCCAGATAATTCGGATTGAACGGCGGCTGGCCCCAATCCTGACCCTGCTGGTTGTAGAAGTCCGGTGGGCAGCCCACGGTTACGCTGCCTACTGCGAAACGTTCCGGATTCCACCACACGTCCGCGCCGAGCGAGTGCACGCCCACGGCCATATCCTGCATGAGGCCGAGTGCCATACCGCTGTCACGGGCGGCGTTCTGCGCGGCTGTCACCTGCTCGTCGGCGATCCACTGCAGCCAGCATTCGAAATCGACCATATCGGCGTGCTCGCGCATGAGCTCCACCACTTCAGGCGAATCGCGGTTCGTGTCCTTGAACCACGTGCCTTCCCACGGCGCGCCCCACACCTGGAACGCCACCGACCATGCGGCGAACGCGCGCAGATCCGGACCCGAGGCCTCCTTGAACGCGTCGAACGCGGCCTGACGCTCGACGGAACGCGGCACGTTGTACACAAGCTGCAGCGCCTGGCGCTTGTGCCACCAAGCGGAATTGATGTCGAGCGGCTCGATACTGTCGTTGGCTGGCGAGGCTTCCGCGTGCAGACGCGCCACTTCGGCCTGGTCCGCCTCGTTGAGTTCCGCATATTCAGCGATATCCTGCGGACGGATGTACGTCACATTGAGAAAACGACGCGATTCGGGAAGATACGGCGACGGCTCCAGCGGCGGCACCGGCGCGGTGGCGTGAATCGGGTTGATAAGCATGAAATCGGCATGCGATTTCGTTGCCGCGTCGGACAGCAGCAGCTTCAGATCGCCATAGTCGCCCACGCCCCAGGATTCAGCGGAACGGATGGAATACATCTGTGCCATCCAGCCCCAACGTTGCTTTTCCGCTACTGCTGGCGGCAGTTCGATGCGTGCCGGTGCGCAGATCAGCGCGGCTTCGGCGTGCAGCGGGCCGGCATCGACGGCCAGCGTGTGGTAGCCGGCGGGAATATCGTCCGGCAGCGTCAGTTGCAGCGAGCCGTCATCTGCGTTCGAGCCCGTCAGATACGCGGTCAGATCGCCCGCATATTCCGTGCCGTCTTCCAACGTCAGCTTCAGCGCCACGTCGTTTCCTTTCGCGCGGATTGGCGTGACGGCTTCCTTGCCGATGAACTTCACGACGGTCGGCTCAACAAGTGTGTCTGCGATGCGCTGCTGGGTCGCCGCATAGGAGGCGGTGATCGCTTCGTCGCTGGATGCGTCCACGCCGAGTGCGGCCAATACGGAGACGAGCACTTCGTCGCGGATTTCCACATAGGTGCCGAGCTGGTCGATATACGACGTGGAAATGCCATTGAGCTTGGCGAGCTGGATAAGAGGCCGTGCGATGCGTTCTGCGCTTTCGGTCTGCTGGGTCTGTGTCATAGGTCCCTTCTTTCCGCGCCGTTTGTGACGGCTGACATGCTACATTGCTTGCGATTGCCGCAGCTTCGATGCTGGTGGCATTCGCACCAAAGATAACTATATCACGGTATGATATCGTTTTCAAAGCGTGTTTTGCGGTAAGAGAGTGTTGCTATATTGCGATTTTGCTCTAATTTCAGGAATATAGATAACCGGAATTGTTTTTCCATATTGACTATCGTTTGCAATACGAAGGCGCAGCGCTCCGCATTGCAAACGATTATTCCAACGGGGCATTGCTCGTCTGCTACTCGGCTTCGAGAATTGCAAAGCTTTGCAGACCTAGACGCAGCGAAGTGCCGCTAATTTCGTTTTCGCCGATGCTGAAAATCGTCCGATAACTACCATCTGGTAACTGCAAAGCTTTGCAATCGCGGCTTGGATTGACGGCTATGATCAGCTTCTGCAGGTGGGTGGAACGCTCGAAAACGAACACTCTATCGCGTTCGATTGCATGGAACGTAGCCCCCGACCGCAAGGCGTCGCATTCCCCCTTGACGTGGAGTATGGAGCGCACCGTATGCCACAGTGATTCGGCGTCGGCCTGCTGTGCGGCGACGGTCGGGGCGTCGGCGGACGGGTCGGCGGGCAGGTAGCTGCCACCGGTCACATCGCCAGCCCGAGTGTCCGATTCTGCAGAATCGGACACGTGAAGTGCTCCGGATGCGTCGTTCGCACCCCACTGCATCGGTGTGCGCGAACCGGTGCGCACGTAGCCGCCTTCTTTGCCGGGCAGTGCGCGGTATCGCATGCCGATTTCGTCGCCGTAATACAGGAACGGCACGCCCGGCATCGCGAACAGCGTGCAGTATGCCAGGGCGATTTCGCGCTGCGACAGTCGCGGCGCCACGCGTGCGGTGTCGTGGTTGCAGGTGATGAAATTAAAATTTCCGTCGGCCGTTTCCGCTTCGCGCAGACGCGGCTCGTACTCGTCCAGGAATTCGCTGATCGGCGTGCCGGAATCGGCGTTGAAATAGCTCTTGTCGCCCTTGCGGCTCAACGGGTCGTCCACGTTGCGCAACAGCATGTTGTAGCCGTTGGGAACGCCGTCCCAACGCCAATCGAGATAGAAATCCATGTCGAAGCCGGCGGCCATCGACTCCTCTGGCCGTCCCCATTCCGAAACGAACGCGGCTTCGGGGAAGGCCGGGCGGATCCGGGCGAACATGTACTGCCAGGTGCGGATGGTGTAAGGCTTGCCCTCATCGTCCTTTTTGACGAGGCTGTCGGCCATATCCACGCGGAAGCCGTCTGCGCCACGGGAAAGCCAGAACCGCATGACGTCCACCATCGCGTCGCAAGTGGCCTTCGCGTCCGGACCAAGGGCTGGCTTCTGCCAGCTACGTTCGGGGTGCGCGAAACCGTAGTTGAGCGCCGGCTGGCATTTGAAGAAGTTCAAGATGTAGGTACCGTTGCGGGGCGATTCGCCGCCGATGAATGGCAGTCCGTCGCCACCGGAGATCCATGAGTCTGTCCAGATGTAGCGGTCGGAATAATTGTTTCGCTCGACCTTGCAACTGCGGTGGAACCACTCGTGTTCCTCGCTGGTGTGGCCTGGCACGAGATCGAGGATCACGTGCATGTCGCGCCGGTGGGCGGCGTCGAACAACGCAATGAGATCGTCGTTGGTGCCGTAGCGTGATGCCACCTTTTTGTAGTCGCGCACGTCGTAGCCGGCGTCTTTGAATGGCGAGTCGAAACAGGGATTGAGCCAGATCGCGTTGCATCCGAGATCCTTGATGTAGTCCAGTTTTAAAGTGATTCCGGGGATGTCTCCGATGCCGTCGCCATTGGAGTCGACGAAGGACTGTGGATAGATTTCATAAAAAATTGCGTCGGCAAGCCATTTGGGGTGGGGGTGTTTCGCGGGGGGAAGCATGAGGGTGTGTCTCCTTGATATTTCGCGGTTTGCGGTGTTTCTTTGAAACAATCATAACGCTGAATTGCAAACGTTGGCAGAAACGTGCTACACTAACAATCACTGATACATTTTTGGTGGCCCCAGTGTTGTTGGTAATCATCCAAGAACGATGATGTGAACGTATGCAGGGTTTTGGTCCGTACCATTTAACCGGAGATGTTGAGGAACACAAGGTTATGTGAGGAAAGGAAGATCAATGAAGATCGATTGGAAGAAGGCAATCGGACTTACTGCTGCCGTTTCTATGCTGGTTCCGCTCGCTGCGTGCGGTGGCTCCTCCGACGGTGGCGATAAGAACGCTTCCGGCTCCACCGAGGCCGTCACGCTGAGCGTGTGGGCCCCGCAGGAAGACCAGGCCAAGGACACCAACTGGCTGGGCAAGGTCGAAGAGAACTTCGCCAAGGCGCATCCGGAATACAATATCACGTGGAAGAATGACGTGGTCTCCGAAGGCGATGCTTCCAAGCAGGTCAGCACTGATCCGTCCGCGGCGGCCGATGTCTATATGTTCGCTTCCGATCAGTTGGGTGTTCTAATGGACGCCAAGGCCATTGGCCAGCTGGGCACCGACGCTGAGAAGCAGGTGAAGGAACAGAACGGCGACCTCGAAGTCAACTCCGTCACCGGCACCGATGGCAAGCTCTATGGCGTGCCGTACACCGACAACACGTGGTTCATGTACTACAACAAGTCCAAGATCACCGAGGATGAGGCCAAGGACTTCGATACCATCCTTTCCAAGGCCAAGGTCGCGTTCTCCCTGCAGAATTCTTGGTACATCAACGGCTTCTATGATGGCCTGAGCCTGTTCGGCGAGAAGGGCAATGATGCTGACGCAGGCATGGTCTTCCCGAAGGACGGCGCCGATATCACCTCTTATCTGGTTGATGTGGTCGCCAACCCGAACTTCTCCAACGACGATGGCGCTTCCGGCCTCGCAGCCATCAAGGATGGCTCCGCCGACGTGCTGTTCTCCGGTACCTGGTCCGCTAAGGACGTGAAGGAGGCCCTGGGTGACAACTACGCCGCCACCTCTCTGCCGACCTTCACCGTGAACGGCCAGAAGAAGCAGATGAAGTCCTTCGCCGCCACCAAGGCCGCTGCTTACAACCCGAACGCCAAGAACCCGAAGGCCGCCGCTCAGTTCGCGGCTTACCTCGGCTCCACCGAAGCTCAGAAGCTGCACTACGAGATGCGCGCCATCCCGCCGACCGACAAGTCCCTGTCTGATCTGACCACCGACGACGTCGCAGCCAAGGCCCAGGCCGACACCATGGCCAACACCGCCCTCCTGCAGTCCGGTCTGTCTGGCATGAACGATTGGTGGACTCCGGCCGAAACCTTCGGCAAGGCCCTGGTCAACAAGGAAATCACCAAGGACAACGCTGCCGCCAAGTACCAGGATTGGGTCAAGCAGGCCGGTGGCAAGATCGCTGAGTGAAATCAGTAATTCTAAAAATCCAATAACTGAAGAATGCAGGTGGTTGGCACTGCCAAATCCCCCCAGCCATCCTGCAGCTTTGAGAGACGCTTCGAGTCGCGGTGTCTCTCTCCACTTTGCATAGTGGCTCACTCCTCCTCCGAGCTTTGCATTCCCGGGCAAGGTTTTTAAATTCTCCTTCCCCTTGTCCGGGAGCAAAGCTTTTTTTATCTTTCAATATCCATATGAGAGGGCAGTCGAAATGACAGCAACAACTCTTTCCCCGCGGGAGATGAAGCGCCTTCGGAAGCAGGGTGCTGATTATGTTTCTCCGTCGCCTTACACGGTAAGGGCGGCGTTCCGGCGTGGTGACCTGTTCACTAAGCTTTCCGCAGTGGTGTTTGGTCTTGGCGATATCGTGCGCAAGCAGTATGTCAAGGGCATTGCCATGCTGGCGCTGGAAATCGCATACTTCGTGTTCATGGCAATCAATGGTGTGGACTATCTTTCCAAGTTGCCGACCTTGGGCACCAATGCAGGCGGCAAGAAGCTGGTCGACGGCTTCTGGGTCTACACCGAACCTGACCGTTCCGTGGTCATCCTGTTGTACGGTGTCGCCACTCTGGTTATCACCGCTGCCTTCATCGGCCTGTGGGTCATGTCCGTGCGCTCTGCATACAAGTCCCAGGTGCTGCTCGAGGAGAACGGCAAGGCTCCGAGCTTCATGGACGATGTCCGCGAGCTGCTCGATGCCAAGGCTCACGTCCTGCTGATGTTCCTGCCCACGCTGGGCATTGCCGTGTTCACTGTGCTTCCGTTGATCTTCATGATTTCCATGGCATTCACCAGCTATGACCACAAGCACCTCGTGCTGTTCCACTGGGTCGGCTTTGAGAACTTCGCCAAGGTCTTCTCCAACAGCGGCGGCACCGTTAACGCCGCACTGTTCGGACGCGTGCTGGTGTGGACCTTGGTCTGGGCCTTCTTCGCCACCTTCCTGAACTTCTTCTTCGGCATGTTCGTGGCCATGATCATCAACCGCAAGACCACCCATTTCAAGGGTTTCTGGCGTGCCTGCTTCTCCATGTCCATCGCCGTTCCGCAGTTCGTGTCCCTGCTGGTCATGCACACCATGCTCCAGCCGCAGGGTGCGGTGAACCGCATGCTGCAGACGTGGGGTTGGATTGACGGCCCGCTGCCGTTCTTCACCGACGCCACTTGGGCCCGTGTCACCGTAATCGTCATCAACCTGTGGGTCGGTATTCCGTACACCATCATGCAGATCACTGGTATTCTGCAGAACATTCCGGCCGATCAGTATGAGGCGGCGAAGATCGACGGTGCCAACTGGTGGCAGATCTTTACTAAGATCACCATGCCGTACATTATCTTCGTGCTCACCCCGTATCTGATCACCACCTTCACGGGCAATGTGAACAACTTCAACGTCATTTACCTGCTGTCCGGCGGCGATCCTACGCCATTGGGCGATTCCGCAGGCTCCACTGATTTGCTTATCACCTGGCTGTACAAGCTGACCGTGGACAAGCAGGATTACAATCTCGGTGCCGTGATCGGCATCATGACCTTCGTCGTGTTGGCCATCGTTTCGCTGATCACCTACCGCAATTCCGGCTCCTATAAGAATGAGGAGGCATTCCGATGAGCAACAAGCATTCCGCAACCAAAGTGGAAAGCCACGGCCTTCTGCACGACCAGAAGATCCGCCGTATCACCGGCGACGTGTTCGCCCACTTGTTCCTGGCCATTCTGGCCGTCATCTGGCTCGTCCCAATCGTATGGGTGTTCGCGGAGTCGTTCAATAAGAACACCGCCCCGTACACCAGCTCCTTCTTCCCGAAGGAGTGGACTCTGGACAACTATAGGGTGCTGTTCACCGACCGCAACGTGTTGGACTTCCCGAAGATGTTCGGCACCACGTTCATCATCGCCTGCTTCACCTGTGCGATTTCTCTGATCTTCGTGCTCTCCGTGGCATACTGCATGAGCCGTATGCGTTTCCGTGTGCGCAAGACTTTCATGAACGTTGTGCTGATTCTTGGCATGTTCCCGGGTATCATGGCCGTCACCGCCATCTACTTCATCTTGAAGGCCTTGGGCCTGTCAAGCGGCACCATGACTACCGTGGCGTTGATTCTCGTGTACTCCGCCGGTTCCGGCGCTGGCTTCTACGTGATGAAGGGCTATATGGACACCATTCCGACCTCGCTGGACGAAGCCGCCCTGCTCGACGGTTGCACCCGTTTCCAGGTGTTCCATAAGATCATCATCCCGATCTGCAAGCCCATGATCGTCTACCAGGCCATCATCGGCTTCCTGACCCCGTGGCTCGACTTTGTCATGGCCAAGGTGATCTGCCGTACGCAATCCAACTACACCGTGGCATTGGGCCTGTGGCTCATGCTGCAGAAGGAATATATCCAGAACTGGTTTGCCCGCTTCGCCGCGGCCGCGGTCGTGATCTCCGTTCCGATCGCCATCCTGTTCATTGTGATGCAGCGCTTCTATCAGGAGTCCATGTCGGGCTCCGTGAAGGGCTAAAGAAAGGCAAAGGATATGACGCTCGTAGACAGCTTCGCACAGCCGAACACGAGCGTCGCCGAACCGTTCCCGCTGTGTCTGGAACGGCCGCTGGGTGCCGTTGTTACTGAAACCGGCACCCAGTTCGCTCTCTGGGCTCCTTCCGCACAGAAGGTGACCCTGAGACTGTTCTCGCGTGGCTCCATGGGGGAAAGCGGCGACGCTCTGATTGGACAGTACACGATGCGTCCGGAATCCGATGGTTCCTGGACGTACGATTTCGCCGACAACATGCACGGCGTGTATTACGACTTTTTGATCGAACGCGATTGCGGTTCCGTCGACCGCATCGCCGACCCGTGGGCGCGCGGGGCCGGTGTGAACGGCCGGCGCAGCATGGTCGTGGACTTCAGCCGCACCAATCCGGATGGTTGGTACCGCGACCATATGCCGGACGTGCCGCTTGCGCAGACGGTGGTCTGGGAAACCCATGTGGGCGATTTCAGCAATGATCCCGCCGGCGGTTTCCCCGAATCGCATCGGGGCAAGTATCTGGCGTTCACCGACGACGGTACGTCTCTGGACGGGCATCCCGACTTTCCCACGGGCATCGCATATCTCAAGAAACTTGGCGTCACCGCGGTGCAGCTCATGCCGATTTACGATTTCGGTTCCGTGGACGAAGAGACCTGCGATCGCTACAACTGGGGGTACGATCCGGTCAATTACAACGTGCCGGAAGGCTCGTATTCCACCAATCCGTTCGACGGGTCGGTGCGCATCCGCGAAGTGAAGCAGATGGTGCAGGCGCTGCACAACGCCGGCATCAAAGTGATCATGGACGTGGTCTACAACCACATGTTCTCGCCCGATAATTGGTTTGAGCGGTCGGTGCCGGACTATTTCCTGCGCCGTAAGCCCAACGGCGCGCTGGCCAACGGATCCGGCTGCGGCTGCGATATGGCCACCGAACGCAAGATGTTCCGCCGGTTCATCGTGGAATCCGTGACGTTCTGGGCGCGCGAATACCACATGGACGGCTTCCGTTTCGACCTGATGGGTCTGATTGACGTGGACACCATGAACGCCGTGCGCGCCGCGCTGGACGAGATTCCCGGCCGTGGACGCGACATCCTCATGTACGGCGAACCGTGGTCCGCGGGCGCCACCGCGCCGCTGCCCAGCGACACCGTGCTGGCTGACAAGTCAGGCCTGTCGAAGCTTGACAGTCGCATCGGCCACTTCTGCGACACCACGCGAGACACCATCAAGGGCCATGTGTTCTTCTCGGACCGCCCGGGTTATGTGAACGGTGGCATGCACGAGAACGTAGCGGCTGCGCGTGAGGCCGTGGACGCGTGGCGTCGCGGCAAACATTCGGAAGGAGTGGCAGGCCAGGTCATTCAATACGTGTCCGCGCACGACGACCTCACGCTGTGGGACAAGTTGTGCGCGAGCTTTGCGGCTGGTTCGTTGGGCAGCACCGTGGCCGAAGGCGTTAACGAAAATACCGTGGATGTGCCAAAAGTCATGTATGACGCCGATTTCTCGGCGGAAGGGCTGGCCGGTGTCGGTCCGCAGATTGCGGCCGCGCTGACCGACGTGATGGACGCCAACAAGCTGGCTGTGGGTATCACGCTTACCTCCGCTGGCATCCCGTTCATGCTGTCCGGCGAGGAGTTCGCACGTACCAAATTCGGCAGCTCTGATTCTTACGATTCCGCCAAAGAGCTTAACTGGCTCGATTGGAACCGTGCATGGCAGAAGCGCGATTTGATTGAGTATTACGCGAAGTTGATTGCATTGCGCAAGTCTGATCCACAGTGGTTCGACGGCAATCGCAATATCGTCGATACGGAAGGCGACGAACTCGTGTTCCGCGTCGGCGATTATCTGATGGCCGCCAATCCAGGCAGACACGTCGGCGTTATTGACGTGGCCGTAACGGGTTTGGAACCGATTGGCGGAATACGGAGATACTGGTGTGGTCTCGGCTCGTCCGTCAGTCCGGTGGAAGGCAATGTGAGCGCAGGTGATGGCGATTATTTGATTGTTCCACCGCATACGTTTGCAATCTGGCGGTTGCAGTAATACTCTCAGTAGGGAAGCTACAAAACGGCGACCGCAAAGCTGCGGTCGCCGTAACCGATACGGCAATGGGGCCGGAAAACCAGAAAGGATACGAGAAGTGGGAGCCGGAGCTCATAATCCACGATATGAGGTGGTATTTTTCGACCTCTACGGGACGTTGATCGACATTCGTACAGACGAACAGAGCGAAACCGCCTGGCAGGCGCTATATGACTGCGTTTGCGAACTGGGTGCCGACTACGAATCGGTCGACGAAATGCGCGAACGCTTCGAAAAACTTGAGGCCCGCGAAATGGTCCATCAAGCCGATCGTGCAATCGTCCGTAACGGATGGGATGAATTCGATATCCTGCCGGTCTACCGGTCGCTGCTGATGAACCGTAGTGAGGAGGCTGAAAAGAAACTGGCACTGCCGCAAGCCGCGCTGAAAGCCGCATGGGCGTTCCGGCAGGGCAGCACCAGCATGATCCGCCTGTATCCGGGCGCACTCGACATGATCGAAGCATTGCAGGAGGCCGGCGTCGTCGTGGCGCTGCTAAGCAACGCACAAGCCTGCTATACTCGCCCCGAACTGGAAATGACCGGCTTGGCGAACGTACTGGACGACGTGATTATCTCCAGCGAAGAGAAAATCCGCAAGCCTGCCCGCGACTTGTACATGTTGGCTCTCGACCGCGAGTTCGTAATCGCAAAAAACGCGCTCATGGTGGGCAACGATGAAGCAAACGATATTATCGGAGCCAATTCCGCCGGTCTCGACGCAGCATACTTCCGTACGGAAATTTCGCCGATGAGCGACCCGCCCAAGTCGGAGCATGCGGTATGTTCGTTTACCGGTGCCGACTACGACGGTCTGCTGAAATTCGTGCTGAACGCGTGAAACGCGCGTAGGTTGCGTCTTGGGCGTACTGGGCGTCTTGGGCGCACGAAAGGCCGTATGCGGAACTGAGGAGGACATATGGAAAGCTATGTCGAGCAGGGTGCTGGAGCTGATTCGATTGAACAGATCGGATTCGGCGGCGCTCGCCGTACCAAGAAGAAGCACCGCGGACTGACGGTGTTCCAGCTCAAGGTCATCGGCGCTGTGGCGTTGGCTCTGTCAGCTGGTAGCACCACCATTGTGCCGCTGTTTTTCGGTTCCGACGTCAATAATATGACGTCGCTGACGGCGATGGTCTTAAGCGAGGTCGTATCTTGGTTTGCTATTCCGATTTACGCGTGGCTGCTGGTGCAGGGTTTCCGTGAAACACATAGTCGCGTCGCGTACGGCCTGCAGCTGTTCATCCTCGCCGTGGTGTGTGAGGTGCCGTACGACCTCTGCACGTCGCATAAGGCTTTCGATTTTGGCTCGCAGAACCCTGTTTTCGGTCTGTTCATCGCGTTCGTTGTGCTTGCCGTGTTGGATTGGGTGGCGGCGCGCTACCAGAAGTCAATGAAGATTGTGCTGTCGGTCGGTCTGGTGTTGATCGGACTGTTGTGGGATTTGCTGCTGCGCGTCGGCCTGCGCCAGCATATGATGAGCGTCGGCTCGGTGACGCTTGGTTTCGTGCTGATTTTCACGTTGATGCGCCAGCATGAGAATTCGATGATGTTCACTGCCGGCCTGTTTGGCGCGGTGATGATGATTATGCCTGGCATTGGCGTTGCATTCGTGCATTATTACAACGGCGAGTTGGGTTATAAGCGGCAGTGGACGAAGTGGGCTTTTTACGCGGCTTATCCAGTTATTTTGATATTTTGTGCTATTGGTGCAACATTAGCGTGATTTTTGACAACGTTCGCAGTATAATAGTAGCAATATGGGAGAGCATTGCCGCTCGGGCAAGTGTTTCCAAGGCTGGGAACGTTTGTGATTATGATGCAGAAACCGCAAAGGGGTTGAGAGATGGATAGAGCAGGCATTCGCGAGGTGGCCAAGGCCGCGGGTGTGTCGATTTCCACGGTGTCGCGCGCGTTCACGCGTCCGGAACTGGTGTCCGAACGTACACGTCGCAAGGTGCTGGAAACTGCCGACAAGCTTGATTTCAACATCTCCCGTTCCGCCACGTCGCTGAAATCCGGCCAATCGTACCGTGTGGCGATGCTGATGAATGAAGAGATCACTAGCTGGTTCAATACGGAAGTGTTCGCTGGAATCGAATCCGTCATGCATAATGCCGGGTATGACGTATCGCTGTTCCAGCACGTCGACACCGCCGAAAACCGCCGCGACTTCTTCACGAATCTGCCGGTCCGCCGCAACGTGGACGCCGTATTCGTGACGTCGTTCGGCGTGGATCCGAAGGAAATCCAGCAGCTCAAGCGCATCCACGTGCCGATCATCGGCATCAATACGCCGACGCAAAACGGCTTCGACGCCACCATCTCCATCGACGATGAGGACGGCATGTTCACCGCCGCCCAGCATCTGATCAATCTGGGGCACAAGAATATCGTGTACGTGTGCTCCGATGCGGTCGATTCCATTAATTCCTCCATCGATGCGCGAGGACAGGGCTTCATCCGCGCCTGCAAGACGATGGAGGCCTCCCATGACTTCAAGTGGCGCGTCGTCTCTGTGCCGCGTGGCAAGACCTTCGCCGACTCGGCGTTGACCGCGCTGCTTGCGTTGGACGAGTTCCCGGACGCGATTTGCTGCCAGATGGATATGATGGCGATTCCGCTGGTGTTGCGTTTGGAACGTTACGGCCACCACACGCCGAGTGACTATTCGATTATCGGCTTCGACGATTCGCCGTACGCCGACACTGTGAACCTGACCACCATGCGCCAGGATCCGTATGCGATGGGTCGCGCGGCCGCACAAAAGGCCATGAAGCTTATCGAAGGCAAGCCGCTTGAGAACGCGCATGAGATTGTGCGCGCCCAGCTCGTACTGCGCGGCACCGATTCCGTGTACGGCACTGGCCGCTGAGAGCCGAGTCTCATTACCCTTCCGTAGCCCGTCAATGCCGACGGGCTGATTGTGATGGCCCGGGGTGGATTGGTAGGGGATACCCCCCACTATAGTCACGGTGTGTGGCATACGTTTTCATGAAAAAATGAAACAATTTGCAGTGATGTGTTTCATGACACGCCAATCGGGGGCTGATGAATGATGAATTTCATTCAATGATCAGCATGTGTTTTTTGATTTTGCAATCGTTGACAAACCGTTGAATATCAGGCTTTAAAGCGTTGTCCCCGTGAGAGGGGACGAAAAAACGTATCGGGGGAGGGGTGTGGGTTCTTTCTGTTTCATTTTGTTTTCATAACTGCAAAGGTTATCATAGTAAACCGTAGGTCAGAGAAAAAGGGAAAACAGAGGTTTCCGGCTGTGTTGCCGGAGATGGGAACAGCGTAGAAGCTATACGTAAAACAGAAGTGATAACGGCATTATGCAAAGGATATCAACCCTCGAGTTGAGGGGCTCAGAAGGGTGAACACTTTGCGGATAGGGGACAAGATGAGGCAATGGCGTAATGGTGTCGGCAACGCACCACGACACTATGCAGGAACGCGATCGGCATCCGGTCGCGCGCTTTCGCGTACCCGCTCCCTGACCGCCGCCGCCATAGCGGTAGCCATGATGGCCACCGTAGCAGTAACTTCCCTCCTCCCCGCCTACAATGCCAAAGCGGACGAAAGCGCAAACAATGGCGCGATTTGTACGCCAACTACAGAACCATTAGGTGATCAGGCTTCCAGTAGCGGTAACGATGAGGGCATTGCCACGTTTGTTGGCGGCGATATGTATGTCGGCGGCAAGAAGACCGGCATCACTTCCTCGAATATCGACAACGCCCCGGAAGGCACCTATGCTGTTGAGGCCGAAGGCCTGACTGCTGTGAATGGCAAGCTTCTGCTCCACCCGATGAAGCGGGCTTGGAATATCTGGAATAAGGACGGCACATTCAATCGTTCGCGTGGTTTCCGCTGGGGTATCGTCGGCTTTGGCTCGCAGTTCCGCCCGAAGGACGGTTCAACGGTGCTTTCGGTCGGCGGCAATAGCACCAATTCCGAGTTGGATTGGTTCGGTGGCGCCCAAGGCTGGACCGATAACTCCAATCAGGGTTCCAGCTGGCTTGGGACCGGAGCGGGAAATGACGCTACCGGTGAGACGAATGATCATAAGTTCAATGCGAACATTGCGGGTGCCCAAACCACAGTGCAAAGCCGTAACAACTGGAAGAACGGCGAGCAGTATTCCGTATATGCCATGGGTGGCGACGGCAAAGTCAATTGGAATCAGAACAACACTGTTATTCCCGGAGTGAAGAATCCTTCGACGGGTTCGGATTACACGTATTCCGCATATAAGAATTATGTGGCCACGCTGTCCGGCAAGCTCGCGAAGATTTCCTCCAGCAACACTGTTACGAAAGGCAATGAGGATAATTACACAGGTTCTCGTTATTCGTACAGCTACAACACTTACACAGACAACGTTTACCGGTTCGATATTCAGAGCAATTCGCGTCAGACGGAAATCACGCTGACTGGCAACGGCAAAAACGAGTTGCAGGTGTTCAATTTGGATGCGTCGTTGCTGAACAACATTGGTGATGCCGGCGTGGTGTTCAACTTCAAGAACATTTCCGACAATGCTTCGGTTGCCATCAACATCAACGGTAATGGCAATGATGTGGAGTTCCGTAACGGATGGCAGTTCAAATGGAACGACGTTGATATCTCCGACGGCTACGTCATGATGAATTCGACAGGCACGAACCGCTACAATAACGCGCACGGACAGGAATATGTCAAGCGCGCAAGCCAGCTGATGTGGAACTTCTATAACACCAACTCTCTTACCATCCTTGGCGGTAAGGGGTCGGGGCATATCAATACCGGCTGGTATAAGAACCAGAACCATGGTGATAAGGAAGACTGGTACAACGTCAACGTAACCGATGATCCGTCTGCCGCATGGATGGGTTCCGTTATGGTAGTGGGCAACGATTCCGGTGCTGCAGGTAACTTCCAGTCGCATGTCTCCACCAATGGTCGTGTGTGGACTACCGGCGATTTCGAAATGTACAACAAGAATGTTGTTACCGCAGACAACGGTAATTTTGTCAACGCCGAAGGTGAATATTCCACCTCTGCAGTGGATATGGACCAGGAGCGTCATAATTTGTCTTGGTATGGGCAGATGACCACCTCCTGTGCCGCGATCGCTTGGAACAAGGTGGATGACACCGCTGATCACAAGGCTCTCGGCGGCACCAGCTGGACTGTGTACGGCAAGAAGGGAGATGCGGTAAACGGCACGAACGCTCTTGCCACCATCGCCGATGGCGGTTGGAACGATGATGCTGATGCGGAAGGTTCGTTCCAGTTGGGCAACCTCGCCAAGAACGGCACTTACTTCCTTAAGGAATCCGGCACAGTCGAAGGTTACGCGCAAAACACCAATATTTACCAGATCAACACTGGCAGCACCACTGACGCTGTGAGTACCATTGTTAGCGTTTTCGATAGCGCCGGTAATAAAATCGCTGCAGATGCAGACAAGCTGCTGACTGGCGGCAAGATCGTCAATAAGAAGACGGGTTCTTCGATTACATGGCAGAAGGTTGACGGCACTGACGGAGACACGTTGCTGGCCGGTTCAACGTGGGAGCTTTCCAAGATGAATGGCGATACTGCTGAGAAGACATGGACCGTCACCGACGATCAGTCCGGTACGGAAGTCAAGAGCATTACGATTACGGATGCAAGCGGGAAACCTGTCACATCCGTGTCGTTCACTGATACCACCTCGCAGACGTTTATTGCGACTGCCTACGACCAGAATGGTAATGCGATTAGCGGCGCCAAACTGAGCTGGTCGTCCGGCGATAACACAGTTGCATCGGTTGACCAGAATGGTACCGTCACCCCGACCGGTAGTGGCCATACCACGATTACCGTTACATCGGCTGATGACAAGGTCAAGTCATCGTTCACCGTCGATGTCACCGGCGTGACCATAGTGTCTTCCGTGTCGATCAACGGCTACAGCAATGGAGGCACAATCAATCTTGAGAAGGGCAAGACCCTCAATCTGACTGCTTCTGTGGCTCCTGCAGGCAACACTGTTACATGGTCTACCTCCAGCGCGAATAACGTCTCGCTGAGCGCCCGCATTGGCACGAACGTCACTTTGACCGCGAACAGCGTGACCTCAGAACCCGTTACCATCACGGCCAAGGAAGCTTACTCCAGCCAGACGTTCACTTTGAAGGTGAACGTGATTGCCAAGCAGTACCTCACGCTCTACTTCCAGGCGCAAACTAACTGGCCCGCGGATAATGTCAAGGTGCATTACCAGACCACGAACGACACTGTTTGGGCGGACATCAACATGACGCAAATGGATGGCTCCTGCAACAGCTATGCATATGCGAAGATTCCGTTGACGGGTAGCAATGCGATTGACTCGACTAGCCAGTTCGGATTCAAGTACATCAATGGAAACGGTTGGTACGGTCCAGGCAAGGCGAATGTGCCCCAAGCTGATAGTAACTTCAAGTTCACCAGCGGTAGTGAGCTTCCTGATGTTGTGGTGATTTCCGCTGGCCCGTCGTATTCGACCACGGCTCCTTCGGGCTGTGCCGTCACCTCTACCGCTGCGTACCGTAGCCGTCGTGTTGCTGCCCGCAGTGGCGAGCATCGTGCGGTCGCGGCTGTGCTGCGCACCCAGGGCAGCGTGCTGGGCGTGGCGGACGAGACTAACGAGTCTAACGACAACACCAAGGCGGATGAAGACACCGCGGCTGGTAAGTTCAAGGTTTCCGACCTTGCGGATGGCACGTACCATCTGCAGGAGAAGACCGCCCCGAACGGATACGAAGTGTCCAATACGGTGTACACGATCACCATCGCCAACGGATCCGCTACTTGGAGTCCGGCGTTTGGTGCAGATAACGCTGACAACAAGATCGCAAACACCCGTAAGACCGGTGCTGTGACGTGGACCAAAGTATCTTCGGATTCCAACAACACGGATCCGCTTTCCGGTTCCGAATGGACCCTCAAGCAGGCCAAGACCTTCTCTTGGGAAAATGGCGTAGCCAAGTACACCGATGTCACTTCGGACACCACACTTGGCACGATCACCGACTGTGTGAACGGTCAGAACGGTATTAGTGATTGCTCTACACAAACCGTGCAAAAGGGTCAATACGTCGATTTGGATGGTGCCTCCGGCAAATTCAAGATCAGCGGCTTGGATTGGGGTGAGTACCAGCTCATCGAATCCAAGGCTCCTGACGGATACGATCTCGACACCACTCCGCACAAGTTCCGCATCGGCCCGCTGGAAGGCGACAACATTGCTGGCAATTGGTACGCGAACACCGACTTCAATACTGAAGGTACAAGCGCTTACAACGAGCAGACCACGTTCACTGTCAATGGTGGCAACATCAAGAACAAGCCGGGTGTGATTCTGCCGGGGACTGGTGGCGCTGGCGATTATTGGATTTACGCGGCGGCTTTGGTGGCTGCGTTGATAGGTGTTGTTGCGGCTGGAATGGCCCTCAAGGTCAGGAGGCGGCAATGATGAACTCGTCTAGGGGAAAGGGGGCTGGACCGTAGCGTAGCGACCCAATGCCCACTAGGCAATAACTGAACACACATAACTGAAGATTCAAGATTTCAAACAAGAAAGAAAGGGAGAACAATGAATAAGGTTCTCAAAGGCCTCGTCGCTGTGGCAGCCACCGCGGCAATGGCCGTCGCCGGTTTCGCCGGTGCCTCCACCGCCATGGCGGCTGAAAACAACTACGACATCACCGTGCCGACGACCGACACGCACACCTACTCCGTGTACCAGGTCTTCACCGGCGATCTGAGCGAAGGCACGCTGAGCAATATCAAGGCCGGCCAGAACTTCAACAAGAACAATACGGCGAACAAGTCCGCTGCCGATGCTGCTGCTGAGATTGCTCAGGGTACTTATGCTGACAACACGGCAAAGCTGGCAGCCATCACCCCGTACGTTGATTTGGCTGGTACTGCCTATGGCGAGGTTTCCGCCAATACGGCTTTGTCCGCTCCTGCTGGCTACTACCTGCTTAAGGATAAGGATGCTGTGACCGGCAACGACGCGGCAACGCTGTTCATCGTCCAGGTCAACGGCCCGGTGACCGTGAACCGTAAGGCCGACAAGCCGACCTTCGAAAAGAAGGTCAAGGACGTCAACGACTCCACTGGTGATAAGACCAACTGGCAGGATTCCGCCGATTACGATGTGAACGACGAAGTGCCGTTCCAGCTGACTGCTACCCTGCCGACGAACGAAGCAGACTTCGCAGCCTACAAGACCTACAAGCTGGTCTTCCACGATCAGCAGTCCGTTGGCCTGACCTTCAATAAGAAGTCCGTGGTCGTCAAGTACGGCGACAAGACTCTTGGCGCTGGCTCCTACACTGTCACTGAGAATCCCGAAGATAAGGACACCTTCGACATCACCATCGCTGACGCGAAGGCCGTCAAGGATGCTGAAGACAACGCAATCACCGTTGCCGCCGGTGGCAAGTTCACCGTCGAATACACGTCCACGCTGAACGAGAACGCTGTGATCGGCTCTACGGGCAACCCGAATGAGGCTTCCCTTGAGTTCTCCAACAACCCGAATGTTGGCGGCGGAGGCGAAACCGGCAAGACCCCGACCGACAAGGTCATTGTGTTCACCTACCAGCTGGACATCAACAAGACCTTCAACGGTGGCACCCCGGCTGAGAACGATCTGCCGAAGTTCAAGCTCTACAAGTTCGATAGCACCACGAACGATTACACCATTGACCGTGGCGAGGTGACCATCACCAAGACCGAGGGCGGCAAGTACACCGCTTCCTTCAAGCGCGTTGATGACGGCAAGTACAAGCTCGTGGAAACCCAGACTCCGGCAGGCTTCAACACCGCCGCCGACACGCTCTTCGAAATCACCGCTGACCATGACGTCGAGTCTGACAACCCGCAGCTTACGGTGCTCAAGATCAACACCACTGCCGGCAACACCACTACCGGTACGGTTACCGCCGATGTTGTGAACCAGAAGGGCTCCAACCTGCCGTCCACCGGTGGTATGGGCACTGTGATGCTGTACGTGGCTGGCATCGCCGTGTTCGTGCTTGCTGGCGCGACCCTGGTGATGGCTCTGCGTCGTCGCAATGCCTGATCCTCCGGATTCCATAAGAATCTGAAGTAACCATGCAAAACCCGTGAGCCGCGTTGACGCAAGTCAGCAGCGGCTTACGGGAATCGCAATACATAATTTAAAAACTGAAAATTAAATAATAACTGAACCCACATATGCTGGGCTGGACCACCTCAATCCCTTGTACACTGCCTAATTTTCTTGAGTATCCAGCCTGGCTCCATATATTTTCCGGTTTGCCGTTGGGGGGCGAATCAAACATGCTTACTTTCCAATCCACAGAAGAGGGGTCGGCAATGAAGGAACGCACGATCGCAAGCCGCGTCATCGCCGCATGCTGCGCAATCGCCGCCACATTCGCCGCGGCAGCCTGTGCATTCACTACTCGCGATGCCGTCGCGGCTCCAACAACAGACTCTGCCAGCGGCAGCATCGCCATTTCGTACCACCATAAGAGCTCGGATTCCGAAACGTCCGACGATTCTACCAACTTCGCCATTTCGGACGCCAGCTTCAACCTCTACAAAGTCGGGCAGATCCCGGCAAGCGGCGGTGCCACCTTCGAGCCCGTCGCACCGTTCACCGACTCCACCGCCTACCCCGTCGACTGGTCGAAGATGACCGGCAAGGACGCGCAGGTGTGGCGAGACATGGCCAACACGCTCGCCGGACTCATCGCAGTGAACCAACCCGACGCCACGGCAACCGGTGTCACCAACGCTTCCGGACACCTGACCTTCACCGGACTGTCCGACGGCTTGTACCTGGCCGTGTCCGACAGCGTTGACGTGAAGGTCACCAACGCTTCCGGAAAGAACCAGACATGGACGTGCTCTTCCGGCAGCATGCTCGTCGCAGTGCCCGAAGACGGCGTCTCCGGCGGGTCGCGTGTGCTGAGTATCGAACCGAAAACCGAATGTGTGGCGCAACCGCCGAAAACCGTGGAACGCACCGTGCGCAAAATCTGGAATGACCGGAACAATTCCGACGGCAAGCGCCCCGAATCCATCACCGTGAAACTCCTGCGCGACGGCGAGCCCGTGGAAAACGTGAAACTGGACGAGTCCAACAAGTGGACGCATTCGTGGACAGCGCTCGACGCGGACCACGAATGGACCGTGGTCGAAGCGGCGGTGCCCGACGGCTACACCACCATCTCCGATGTGGAAGGCGACTCCACTGAAATCACCAACACGCACACGCCACCCACCACGCCGGACCAGCCGCACACCGGCGCCGACGTGCAGCAGGCCGCTTGGATTGCCGTGGCCATCTTGGGCGCGGGTTTGGTGCTGCTGATCGTTGCCAAGACGGCTTTGCGGAAGCGGGCGTAGCATAAATAACGTGACGGATGAATCGGACGCCAAGCCAGCTGCGCAAGTCGAATTGGATGCGCAGGTTAAACCGGGTGCGCAGGTTAAACCGGCTGCCAAGCATAAGAAATCGAATGCGCTGCTCAATGTGATGATTGCCATTTCCGCAATCGCCATGATCGGTGCGCTGGGCCTCATCGCGTATCCGACATTCAGCGACTGGTGGAACCGCATGCACCAGTCATACGCCGTGGCAGGCTACGTGGAACAGACCAAAGACATGTCCGGCGCCGAACGCAAGGCCATGCTGAAAGCGGCGCACGAATACAATGAACGGCTCGCCGCGAACGGCGATCGGTGGCACATGACCGACGCGCAGAAGCGCGAATATGATGAAACGCTCGACGTGACCGGCACCGGCATCATGGGATACGTGACCATCCCGCGCATCAAAGTGAAACTGCCCGTCTATCACGGCACCAGCGACGGCGTACTGCAAATCGCCGCCGGACATTTGGCCGGAACCTCGCTGCCCGTAGGCGGAGCGACCACGCACGCGGTGGTCTCCGGACACACCGGACTGCCATCCGCGCGACTGCTCACCGGCCTCGACGAACTGAAAAAAGGCGACACGTTCGCCTTCCACGTGCTCGACGAAACCTACACGTACCAAGTGGACCAGATCTCAGTGGTGCTGCCGAGCGAAATCAGCAAGCTGAATATTGAGTCCGGGGCCGATTACGCGACGCTGATCACGTGCACGCCGTACGGTGTCAACTCACACAGGCTGCTCGTGCGCGGGCACCGGATTCCGAATCCGAAAGTGCCAGACAAGACGCAATACGACGAGCCGGGCGAAATGACAGCCGTGGCGGCTGCGGTGATCGGACTGCTCGTGTTTGTGGCTGGCTGCGCTTTTGTGGGGCTCGCGCGGCTATGGCGACGCTCCTGGATTGTGCGGCACGGGTTGTGCGCCGGGGCCGGCGCACACCATTCGTCTGGTGTTCGGGGGTAGTGTCTAGCCTAGCGCCGCCGCAGGCCGGTGACATCGCTTCTCCGGTGTGCGGGGGTGTGCGTCTGGTCGTGCTCGGTATGTGGTGCGTGGTGTTTGTGTGCTTGTGGTACGTGTTGCGTTTCAGTGTGTGTACTTGTGTTTGCGTGCGTGTGCATGTCTGATGTTGCGCAGGGGTGTTGTTGCGGTGCGCATATGGCCTGAATCGTGCTGAAGCATGGGTTGTGAGCGGATGGGGGTATTATTCGGCCTGTTTCGGACGCTTTTGATGCCCCTTTTGCTCATGACTTGCGATTTTGACGGTTTTGGCGCGGTTGTGAGCGGATGGGGGTACGATTCTGGATGTTTCGGGCTGTTTTGATGTTGGGTGGCCTCCCCTTTTGCTCACGACTTGTGAGTTGGGCTGGTTTTGCTTGTCTGTGAGCGGATGGGGGTGTGATTCGGCCTGTTTCGGACGCTTTTGATGCCCCTTTTCGCTCATGACTTGCGATTTTGCCGGTCCGCGCGCGGTCGTGTGCGTACGGGGGTGTGTGCAATGGGTCTTGCGTGGGTGTAGGCGCGCGGGTGTGCCGGTGTAGGCGTGCGGTCGTGGTTTTGGCTGGATATCTGGCTTATAGATGGCGGATTTGGCCGGGCGTCCGGTGGTATCTCGCTTATAGGTGGCGGGTCGGTTTGGGCAATAGGTCGTTAGGGGGTAGCATGCATACCCCCTAGATGTCTTGTTTCCGCAAGGGGCCGCCATCTATAAGCGAGATACCATCCGTCGATCCCGCGAATCCGCCATCTATAAGCGAGAAAGCGCGTGAACCGGGCGCTGCGGCGGCGAAATCGCAAAATTATGGAATCAGCTGATTGCTGCGCGCGGCAGGTGGGTAGTATCGGGCGCGGAAGACGTGGAAGGAGCTGCCATGTGTGATGAAGGGGAAACTGCGGATCGGGCGGATGCCGTACGGACGGAATCGCAAAAGATGAAATCGCGAGCGGGGGAGACGGCGCTTGACGGGTCGGCGCGCAGCATCATCGTGCTGATTGTGGTCGGCATGTTGGTGGGGGTGCTGTCGGGCACGTTCGGCATTGGCGGCGGCACGGTGATCGTGCCCGCGCTCGTCTGGCTGGGGCTATCTCAACGCAACGCGGCCGCCACGTCCATGCTGGCGATCGTGCCGACCTCCATTTCCGGCGTCATTTCGTACGCGACCGGCGGGCACGTCGACTGGCTCGCCGCAGCTCTGCTGTTCTGCGGCATGTTCATTGGCGGACAGATCGGCAGTTGGCTGCTGTCACGGCTGCCGGAACTGGTGCTGCGGTGGATTTTCGTGGCGTTTCTCGTGTTCGTGGTGATCAATCAGGTGAGTTTTGTGCCGTCGCGCGACCACCAGATCGTCATGACGGTGGTGACCGGCATTGGCTTGGCGTTGCTGGGTGTGGTCATCGGCACGCTGGCGGGGCTGCTGGGCATTGGGGGTGGTGCGCTTGCGGTGCCGTCGCTGTCGATGCTGTTTGGCGCGTCCGACCTGGTTGCGCGCGGCACTTCGCTGTTGGCAATGTTTCCGAATTCGATCACGACCAGCGCGGCGAACTTGAAGCGCAGGCTAGCGCATGTGAAAACCGCGCTGATTATTGGTGTGACGGCGGCTGTGACCGCGCCGCTCGGCACGTGGATTGCGGGGGAGGTTTCGCCACGAGTTGGGGCGATTATGTTCGCCTGCTATCTGTGCGTGCTGCTGGTGCGGTCCGTGTTCGTGGCCGTAAAGGCCACGCGCGCGGCGCGGGTTGCGCGGGGCTGAGTGGCGCGGGCATTTTTCCCAGTGGCTGGATGATTTAGTCGCGTGAGTGGTGCGTCAGAGGTGGTTTTTATCCAGTCACTGGGATTTTTGGCGTGTGAGTGGGGTCTGAGAGGTTGGATTTATCCAGCCAGTGGGGGATTTTGGCTTGTGGGGTGCGGTGGGGGTGTTGTTTGACGGAATATGGCGATTTTATTGGCCGTATTCCCCCTGTTCATGCGGTGGATATGTTGCGGTCATCATATGGCGATGAGTGTTCATCTGTCGTTCTTCTGTAGTGCGGTGTGCGTTGGCTTGCGGCGCATAGCGTGGGCGGTGGCATCGAAAGATCCAAGCAATGCAGCCGCGGAAAGGTTCCGCGCAGCCGGAAAACATGGTCGAAACGGGCGTTACCTAACGGGCGCAACCGAAACGGCAGGTTGGACGGCACGGAAGAAACTGCATGGAAGAAAGAAGAAACATGAGCAAGCACAAAGCTTTGAAGGGCGCGATCGCAGCGGTCGCATCCGTAGCGACGCTCGGCGCGCTCGCCGCACCGGCGCTCGCGGCCGACACCACCTACAGCCCCAACGGCAAGTCCGTTGCGGAACTGGCGCAACACGGCGGCGCGCAGCGCATCGCAGCTATCGGCAACAAAAAAGCCAAGAATGTGGTGCTGTTCATCGGCGACGGCATGGGCGATTCGGAAATCACCGTCGCCCGTGACTATCTGAAGGGCGCCAACGGCCACTTCGACGGACTTGACGCGGTCGGCCAGCCGAGCGCGCTTGGTGACGTGCAGGCTGGTACTGGCCAGTACACCACCTTCTCGGTCGGCAACGGCAGCAAGGACAGCGCTGTCGGCAAGGATGGCGACGGCAAGCTGGTCGCCAACCCCAATCCGGGCAAGCTTACCCCCGTAACCGATTCCTCCGCATCCGGTTCCGCATGGGCCACCGGCACCAAGACCTACAACAACGCCGTTGACGTTGATATTTACGGCAATCCGCAGCTGAACCTCTTCGAGCTGGCCAAGGCGGCCGGCAAAGCCACCGGCAATGTGACCACCGCCGAAATCCAGGATGCTACCCCGGCCGTGCTGGAATCGCATTCGTCCGAACGTGCCTGCTACGGCCCACAGGGCAAGACCGACGGCACGTCCAACAATGCCTCCAAGCAGTGCCTCATCAACCAGCTTAAGGAAAACGGCGGCATCGGCTCCATCTCCGAGCAGCTGCTCGACACCCGCGCTGACGTAACCATCGGCGGTGGTTCCAAGTACTTCCGTCAGACCGTGCAGGGTGGTGAATACAAGGGCAAGACCGTGTGGGAACAGGCCAAGGAAATGGGCTTCCAGACCGTCGAGAACGATCCGGCCGCGATGAACGCCCTGCAGTACAAGGACGGCCAGCCAGTGCTCGCCCTGATGAGTGACGGCAACATGCCGACCAAGTTCAACCCGTCCAAGGCCACCGCCAAGGATCCAGCTAAGGACGCCAGCCCGACCGTGTGCACCCCGAACGCCGACTGGCTCGGCAATCAGGGCTCCTCGCTCAAGGACATGACCAAGAAGGCGCTCGATTTGCTGAATGACAACCCGAACGGCCAGAAGAACGGCTTCTTCCTGCAGGTCGAGGGTGCCTCGATCGATAAGCAGGACCACGCAGGCAATGCCTGCGGCCAGATTGGCGAGACCGACGACTTCGACCAGGCCATTGCCTACGCCATGCAGAACGTGGACCTCACGAACACGCTGGTGATCGTCACCGCCGACCACGCGCACACCTCCCAGATTCTCAACGCCCAGCCGGCTTACGCACTGTCCACCGTGCTGAAGACCGCTGATGGCAACAACATGGTCGTCTCCTACGGCACCGCCCAGGACGATTCTCGCGATGCAGACGGCGGCTACAACGGCGGTGACATGGAGCACACCGGCACCCAGCTGCGTATCGCGGCTTCCGGCCCTGGCGCGCAGCGCGTCATCGGCCTGACCGACCAGACCGACAACTTCTACACGATCGCCGGCGCTCTGGGACTGGCCACTTCCGCCGAATCGCAGAAGGCACTGTCTGACAACGGCACTGTGAAGGTCTCCGCTGCCGACGGCAAGTTCACCGCGGACGTCGATGGCTTCAACGGCGACGCTGTGCTCAGCTACGAGCTGAAGGACAAGAACGACAAGACCGTGGCCGCGTCCGATTCCTCCACTCCGCTCTCCGGCGTGCGCGTCAAGACCGCACAGACCACTCCGATCGCGCTGGACGGCGTGACCGAAGGCTCTGAATACGCGCTCACCGTCACCGGCCGCCAGTCCGGCAAGGCTGTGACCGTCGACTTCCAGGCTCCGGCCGCCAACTCCGCTGACAAGAACAACGGCAAGCCGGGCGCTGGCAACGCTGACAAGAACGGCGTAATCGCTTCCGGCAAGGTCAACAACGATACGAAGGCCGGCCCGTTTGGCGCCGCACTGCTCGGCAAGACCGGCACCGCGGTGCTGGCTGCGGCTGTTGCGATCGCCATGCTGGTTGCCGTCGCGATGCTCATCAAGACCGTGAAGGCCGCCAAGAACGACCGCTGATTGGCTGAATAACCTCCGATAATCCCCAAAACCGCCGCCGCTGAGATGCTCTCCAGCGCCGGCGGTTTTGGGTTTTGCGCAAAGTTGAGTGAGGTGTGCTCAAGAATTTTTGCGATTTTGGGAATAATAACTTGCGATTCAAAGTTGAGTGGTGTAGGCTCAAGTTTTGGAAAGCATGAGAGACGGCAATCCGGAAACGGCGATCCGAAACTCGAGCGAAGAACGAAAAGAACGTATAGCGAACCTATCTACAAAGGAGACAAGTTATGGGACGCGCAGTTGGCATCGATCTGGGTACTACCAATTCTTGCATCGCAACTCTTGAAGGTGGCCAGCCCACCGTTATCGTGAACGCCGAAGGCGCTCGCACCACACCGTCGGTCGTGGCATTCAGCAAGTCCGGCGAGATTCTGGTCGGCGAAGTCGCCAAGCGCCAGGCCGTCACCAACGCGCCGCGCACCGTCACCAGCATCAAGCGCCAGATGGGCAGTGACAGCCGTGTGCCCATTGACGGCAAGTGCTATTCTCCCCAGGAGATCAGCGCCCTGATCCTGCAAAAACTCAAAGCGGACGCCGAAGCCTATCTTGGCGAGCCGGTCACCCAGGCCGTCATCACGGTGCCGGCCTACTTTAACGATGCCCAACGCCAGGCCACCAAGGATGCCGGACGCATCGCCGGGCTGGAAGTCAAGCGCATCATCAACGAGCCGACCGCCGCGGCCCTGGCCTACGGCCTGGACAACGGCAAGACCCAGACCGTCATGGTCTACGACCTGGGCGGCGGCACTTTTGACGTATCCCTGATTCAAATCGGCGATGGCATCGTGCAGGTGCTTTCCACCTGCGGCGATAACTACCTCGGCGGCGACGACTTCGATGCCCGCATCGTGAATTGGCTGGCGGACAACTTCAAGGCTGCCCACGGTGTGGACCTGACCACCGACCGCGTGGCCATGCAGCGCCTGCGGGAGGAAGCCGAAAAGGCGAAGAAAGAGCTTTCCACCGCCACCCAGACCGAGCTGAACCTGCCGTTCATCACCACCAGGCCGGAGGGCGCACTGCACCTGCAGGCCACCCTGACCCGCGCCAAGTTTGAGGAGCTGTGCGCCGACCTCATCGAGCGGACATCACTGCCCGTGCGCAATGCGCTGAGCGACGCCCACCTGACCGCCAGCGACCTGGACCAGGTGCTGCTGGTGGGCGGCTCTACCCGCATCCCGGCCGTGCAGGCCAAAGTTATGCGGATGACCGGGCTGGAACCGTCCAAATCCCTGAACCCCGACGAGTGCGTGGCCCTGGGCGCCGCCGTGCAGGCAGGCCGCCTGGGCGGCGAGGCGCTGACCGGCGCAGGCGAGGATCTGCTGCTGATGGACGTGACCCCGCTGACCCTCTCCATCGAGACGCTGGGCGGCGTAGCTACGCACTTGATCGAGCGCAACGCCACCATTCCCACCCGCTTCAGCAAGGTGTTCACCACGGCCGCGCCGTTCCAGAGCACCGTAGAAATCAAAGTATTGCAGGGCGAGCGGGAGTTTGCCAAGGACAATAAGCTGCTGGGTACCTTCACGCTGCGGGGCATCAAGCGTGCCTGGGCGGGCGTGCCCAAAATCGAGGTGACCTTTGACCTTGACGCCAACGGCATCGTCAAGGTCAGCGCCCGCGACATGGACACCGGCAAGGAGCAGGGCATTACGATTACCGGTTCCTCGAACCTGAGCGAGGACGAGATCCAGAAAGCCATGCGCAACGCCGCCGCTTTTGCGGGCCAGGACCAGGAACGCAAGGCTGCGCTGGAAGCCTTTAATGCGGCGGAAGCTGCGCTGTATCGCGTAAATACCGCCCTGGGCAGCAAGGCGGGCAAGGCCCTGGACCGGGATACCCGCAGCAAAATCAAGGACGCCGTGCGCGCACTGGAAAAGGAACTGCGCCATAAAAAGGCCGACAAGCTCACCACCGCTGACGTCCAGGCCCTCAACGCTGCCCGCGAAGCCCTCTCCGCGATTGCAACGCCGCTGGTGACCCAGTGGGAGAGCGAAAAATAACGGGGGCTTTGTTCCTTCTTTGAAAAGAAGGAACCGAAGAAACTTTAAACCGAAGAAACTTTAAATATAAATAACAAAAATATGATCCAACTTTGTTTCGGCGATTCCGTCAAAGGCACCCTCACCTGCGCCCCGCATATCGGCAATACGATCGGCGGCGCCACAGCGGTGGTAATTTCAACGGATAAACCGCTGGATACCCCGCTGCAAAAGGCTGCCTTTGCCGTCTACCGCACCCTGGCCGCACCTTTTTATAAACGCCGCGCCCAAAAGCAGGAGGCCCGCCGCCGTGCCGAGGCCGTCCCTGTGGACTATGAATCTAACGACGTGATAGCCCTGCTGGGCGACCTGAACGAAGGCCCCATCGCGGGCGACCTGATGAGTGAAGCACGCAAAGAGGTCGTGCGGGCATGGCTCTGCTTCTCCCCGCACGGCGACACAGCCGGAACGGATGCCGACGTGGAGCCGTACTGGCAGGCCTGCCAAAAAGACCTGCAAACCCTGCTGACCCGCGCCCACACAGGCGAGCCGGTGCGCATCTGGTACGACCACACCCCTGCCAGCCTCTGCGGCCTGCACGCCGCTGCGGCCCTGTTGGAAGATGCCCCCTGCCAAATCACGGTGGTGGAAACCCCGGAGCTTGAGACAAAAAACGGCGTGACCCGCCGTGCCGCCCTGGGTGAGCGCGGCCCCACCGAGATGGGCGCACTGTTACAGTACGAGCGTCCCCTGCCAGACACCGACCGTCACGCCCTTGCCGCCCGCTGGCGCAGCCTGCAAGCGGAAAACGCTCCGCTTCGCGCCGAGCAAAACCACCGCTTGACCAGCGTCCCCGCCGGTTTCTACGATGCCATGATTTTAAGCGAAGCTCCTGCGAATGAAATTATGGTGGCACAACTCATCGGAAAAGTGCTGGCCGAATGCCGCCTGGGCATCAGCGACCAGCTCATCTACCGCCGCATCGAACACCTGAAACGATCCGGCAAATTCCTCTCCGTCCAACCCAGCCCCGCCCCCTACCAGGAAATCATCCGCAGGGCGTAACTTACCGCCAATTTTTTACACAAATACAAAAGCTCCCTGCTCTTTCGGGCAGGGAGTTTTGTTTTGGGCAATACCGCATAATTCCAAGTGCCGATACGGCGAGCGAGGTGCGGCAGATGCTAAGCCAAAATGCTCGATAATACTGGATGCTGCAAAGGTGAGCACCGCCAGTGGCGGAAACAGCGAACCGAAGCAGGGGCAGCGGTCGCAGAGTGCGAGGGGCTTTTGCCCCCGAAGCACGATGCGGGTACCGCAACCCGACATTATCGAGCATTTTGGCAACGCAGATGCCGTGCCGCAGCCGCCGAAGCGGTGCTTAAGCCGCTAGGCGGGAATTGTGCGGTGTTGCCATAGAGAACGCACGGACGAAAAATATTCCGGAAATCCATGTACAAATGATGGAGAATGGCAACCGAACAACAGACAGCACAAAAGCACCCCCTGCACCAAAAGCACAATGCTTTCCGGTGCAGGGGGTGTTGTGGTTCAGTTCAGCCGGTCAGCCAAAACCATCAATCTTCGATCGTGATTTTGGTGATGACAGGCATCTGTTTGGGCTTGTTCCAGGTTTCAGGGCCGTAAGTGGGCTGGTTGGCAATGGCGTCCAGCACATCAAAACCGCTCTCCATTTCGCCAAAGGCGGCGTAACGGCCGTCCAGCTTGGCAGCATCCTTGTGAACAACAAAGAACTGCGTGCCGGCGGTATCAAAGTCATCATCGCGCGCCATAGAAAGGGCACCGCGGATATGCTTGAGAGGGTTGTTGACGCCATTTTCCGTAAACTCGCCCTTAATATGCCAATCACTGTCCGTCATGATGTCATTGTCCGGCGAACCGCCCTGAATGACATAATCCTTAACGATGCGGCACCAACACAAACCATCATAAAAACCGCTGCGTGCAGTTTTCACAAAGTTTGCCACGGTGAGGGGGGCATATTCCGGGTACAGCGTAAAAACCATAGTACCAAAGTCCCTGGTTTCAATCGTGCAGCGCATTAGCCGACCTTCACATCCTTGAAGAACAGGTTGCCGGAAGCAGTCATGTAGAAACCGCTGATGTTGTCATGCATCAGGTAGTTGTTGGACTTGTAGTACAGGGGCAGAACAGCGTAATCGTTGGAAACGATAGCGTCAGCCTGCAGGGTCAGCTCAGCAGCCTTGGCCGGATCGTTCTCAGCCTTGACCTGATCAACCAGAGCGTCATAATCGGCGTTGGAATAGAACAGGTTGTTGGAAGAATCGCCGGTCTTGCACAGGGGCAGGAAGCTCATGGGGTTCACGTAGTCAGCGCTCCAGCCCATGGCAGCAACCTGATAGTTGCCTTTCTGAACGTCGTCATAGAAGATGCTCCACTCGTTGGAGGAAACTTCAACATTGATGTTCAGGTTGTTCTTCAGCATTTCAGCCATAGCTTCAACGACCTTCTTGACGGTGTCGTTGTCGTAGTAGCTCAGGGTCAGAGTGGGGAAGCCTTCGCCGTTGGGGTAGCCAGCCTCTGCCAAGGCAGCCTGGGCGCCCTCAACGTCAGCGGTAGCGGACAGGCCAAAGCTTTCGCGGCCTTCGGTGATATCCTTGCCATCAACAGAGTAGCCGGGGGCCAGGAAGCTGTAAGCGGGCTGTGCATCGACCTGCACAACGTTGTCGATGATGGACTGACGGTCGATGGCCAGGCAGATTGCCTTGCGGACCAGAACGTTGTTCACAGGCTCGGCAGAGCAGTTGAAGTCATAGTAAACAGTGCCGTAGCTGGGGCTGGTCTGCACACCGGCATTCTCGGCCTTCAGACGGGCAAAGTCAGAGGAAGGAATGCTGGCAACGCCGTCAACCTCGCCGGACTCGTAAGCGGTCAGAGCAGTTGCCTGATCCAGAACGTAGCGGAAGGTGACCTTCTGCAGGGAGACATTCTCAGCATCCCAGTAGTTCTCGTTCTTTTCCAGAATGACGTTTTCGTTCATGCTCATGCTGGCGATCTTGAAGGGGCCGTTGCAGATATAGGTATCTGCTTCGGTGGACCACTTGTCGCCGTTGGCTTCAACGGTGGCTTTCTGAACAGGGGAGAAGGTCCACATGCTCAGGATGTCGATGAAATAGGAGGTGGGCTGGATCAGGGTGATCTCCAGGGTCTTGTCGTCCAGAGCCTTCACGCCCAGGTCGTCAGCGGTGGCTGTGCCGTCGTAATACTCCTGAGCATTCTTGATGTAATCGGTAGCCATGCTGACGTACTGTGCGGCGGTGGCCGGGGTCAGAACGCGCTGAATGGTGTAAACGTAATCTTCAGCGGTCAGGTCGCTGCCATCGCTCCACTTCAGGCCGTCGCGCAGGTGGAAGGTGTAGGTCAGGCCGTCGTCGCTGATATCCCAGCTTTCAGCGTTGCCGGGAACCAGGGTGCCGGTGCTGTCATAGGTAACAAGGCCTTCGAAGCAGTTGATCAGAACATACTGTGCGAAGGAGTTGTTGGTCACGCTCGGATCCAGGCCGTCGGGAATGTTGCTCAGAACAAAGGTCAGTTCCTGGGCGGCATCACCGGTAGACTCGGAGGAAGCGGTGGTGGAAGTTGCTTCGCTGCTGGCAGCAGAAGAAACATCGGAGATGTTCTGGGGCTCATTGGAAGCGCCGCAGGCGCTGAGCAAGGAGACCGCCAGCGTGCCGGCAAGAGCGGCACTGATGACTTTCTTTTTCATGTGTATCCCCCTCGAAAAGAAAATAATGTATGTTTGCCGTTCCTTTGCACCGGCAGGGCGCAGCAAACCGGGCAGGGGAGCCAAAACGGAACAGCACTGTGTTGCATATCCCGCTTTGGCCGCCGGTACCCGTTTGCGGCAGGCTGCCGGAACAAGAAACGGAGAAACCAAAATAAAAAGGCTTAATACAGGTGGCAGGCCACAAAATGGCCGGGTGCGGCTTCCTTCATGGCCGGGGTCTGCTCGCTGCAAATGGGCTTTGCATAGGGGCAGCGGCCACAGAACCGGCAGCCGGGTTTCGGGTTGACCGGGCTAGGCAGATCGCCCTCCACACCGGTGCTCGCATGGGCGCGGGCCAGCTTGGGGTCCGCGATGGGAATGCAGCTCAGCAAGCCCTTGGTGTAGGGGTGCAGCGGGTTTTTGTAGATCTCTTCGGAATCGCTGCTTTCCACCAGCTGGCCCAGGTACATCACGCCGATATCATCCGAAACGTAACGCACCATCGAAAGGTCGTGGGCGATAAACAGGTAAGAGGTACCTTCGGCCTGCTGGTAGTCACGCAGCAGGTTGACGACCTGCGCCTGAATGGAAACATCCAGTGCGGAGATGGGCTCATCACAGATGACCAGCGCGGGGTTCAGCACCAGGGCGCGGGCAATGCCGACGCGCTGGCGCTGGCCGCCGGAAAACTCGTGGGCATACCGTCCGGCGTGTTCTGCCGTCAGGCCAACGCGGTTCAGCATGGCAAAGACTTTTTCGTCAACTTCCTGCTTGCTTTTGCAAACATGGTGGGCTTTCAGCGGCTCGGCAATGATATCGCGCACCGTCATGCGGGCGTTCAGCGAAGCATACGGATCCTGGAAGATCATCTGCATGTTGCGGCGCACCGGCTGCATCTGGCGGGGCTTGAGGTGGGCGATATCCTGCCCGTTGAAGATGATCTTGCCCTGCGAAGGCTCATAAATGCGGATGATGGTGCGTGCGCAGCTGCTTTTGCCGCAGCCAGACTCGCCAACCAGGCCAAAGGTGCGGCCGCGGCGCAGCGTAAAGTTGACGTCATCTACTGCATGAACTTCCGCGTGCGGGCCGACAGAAAAGAATTTTGTCAGGTGCTCTACCTGAAGAATGGGCTGTTCCATTAGTGTGCCTTCCTTTCGGCTTCTGCCAGTTTTTCATGCAGAGGATTTCCCTCGGCCGGGGCGTCCGGTTGCAGCAGCCAGCAGCGTGCCTGACGGCTGCCAACCTGGACAAACGGCGGGCACTCGGCTGCGCAGATGTTGCGCGCAAACTGGCAGCGGGAAGCAAACGGGCAGCCCTTGGGGGGCTTGGTCATATCCGGCGGGCTGCCGGGGATGGACTGCAAGCGCTCGCTCTTATCCTTGGTCAGGCCGGGGATGGAGGCCAGCAGGCCCATGGTGTAGGGGTGCAACGGGTTTTCAAACAGATCGTTGATCTCCGCTTCCTCCATCACAAGGCCGCCGTACAGAACAACAACGCGGTCGCACAGCTCAGCCACAACGCCCAGGTCATGGGTGATAAAGATGATGCTGGTGCCGTATTCCTCCTGCAGGGAGCGCATCTGTTTCAAAATCTGGTGCTGGATGGTCACATCCAGGGCGGTGGTGGGCTCATCCGCAATCAGCAGGTCGGGGTGGTTGGCCAGCGCCATGGCGATCATGACGCGCTGGCGCATACCGCCGGAAAATTCATGCGGGTAGGATTTCAGCCGCTTTTCGGCTTCGGGAATACGTACTTCGCGGAACAGCTCCAGCGTGGCAGCCTGCAGCTCGTCGCGCTTCATCTCCGGGTGGTGTACATGGATCATTTCGGCAACCTGTTTGCCAACGGGAATCAGCGGATTCAGGCTGGACATGGGGTCCTGAAACACCATGGCGATCTTCTGGCCGCGGATTTCGCGCATCTGCTTATCGCTGACTTTGGTCAGGTCGGTGCCTTCAAATTCAATTTTGCCGTTTTTAATGCGGGCAGTATCGGCCAGCAGGCGCAGGATGGACATGGAAGTAACGCTTTTGCCGCTGCCGGATTCACCAACGATACCAAGGATCTCGCCCTTATGCACTTCAAAGCTGACGCCGCGCACAGCCTGCACTTCGCCGGAGGAAGTCATAAAGGAGGTTTTCAGATCCTCTACCTTCAAAATCGTCTCGCTCATTTTGCTCTCCTTACTTCTTCAGCTTCGGGTCCAGTGCATCACGCAAACCATCACCGACAAAGTTAAAGGCAAACATGATCACACAAATCATCAAAGCAGGGATCAACAGCTCGTGCGGGCTGGTGCGCAGGTTGGCAGATGCATCGTTGCACATGGTGCCAAGGCTGGCCAGCGGGGGCTGCAGGCCGATGCCCAAATAACCCAGGAAAGCCTCCATAAAGATGGCAGAGGGGATGAGCATGGTAATGGTAACAAGGATGGAGCCGAGCGCGTTGGGAATCAGGTGGTCAAACAGAATCGTCGTGGCAGAGGAACCAATGGTCTTGGCGGCAAGAACGAATTCCTGCTGCTTCAGGCTCAGGATCTGGCCGCGCACAACACGGGCCATATCCACCCAGTACACGCTGCCCAAGGCAACAATGATGCTCTGGATACCGGCACCCAGCACCTGCATGATCAGGATAACATACAGCGTCAGGGGAATGGTGGAGATAATATCCACAATACGCATCATGATCATATCCACGGTGCCGCCCAGGTAACCGGAAATACCGCCGTACAGAATGCCGATGATGAGGTTGACGAACGCAGCCATCAAGGCAACCAGCATGGAAATGCGGGTGCCGTACATCAGGCGGGTCAGCACATCGCGGCCCAGGGCGTCAGTGCCAAGGATGTAGGATTTGTTCAACATCGTCTTGGACGGGTAGATGCTGCCGGTGGCTTCATCGGCAATGACATAGGGGCTGCCGCCGTAATACAGGGCAACCTCGGTGCCGTCGGCATCAAAGATGGTCATGGATTTATCGGATTCATCGCGCACCTTGCGCAACTGGCCGCTCAGTTTGCCGTCCGGGGTAACGGAGATGACTTTCAGGGCGGTGGTAATGTACAGGTAGTCGCCGTTGGGGATCTGGTAAACCTTCATGACTGGCGGAACGTTGACAACTTCCAGATTCTGCACGGAGTAATCATACGGGGTAAACAGGGGGCCGACCAATGCAAAAAGCATCAGGGCGATAATAATCACAAAACCGGCGATGGCCGTCGGCTTGCGGCGGAAACGGAACCAGACGTCACCTGCAAAGGTGCGGCTTTTGGACCAGATTTTTTCACGGTCGCTGTTATCGGTAGCAAGCGGTTCCCACTTGTTCTGTGCGGTTAAATCTGCCATAAGTGTTTTCACCTTTCCTCAACAATTACGCGTCAAACTTGATTCTGGGGTCGATCAGGCAGTAGAAGATATCGACCAAAAGCACCATTGCCATCAGGAACGCAGCAAAGAAAATGGTAACGCCCATGATGGTGGTGTAGTCGCGCTGGGTCACGCTGTTTACAAAGTAATAGCCAATGCCGGGAATGGCGAAGATCTTTTCTACAACAAAGCTGCCGGTCAAAAGGCCAGCCACCGTGGGGCCAAGCACCGTGATGACGGGGATCAGCGCATTGCGCAGGGCATGCTTGGTAACAACGGCGAACTCGGTCAGACCCTTGGCGCGGGCGGTGCGGATGTAATCCTGGCCCATAACTTCCAGCAGGCTGGAGCGCATCAGGCGGGCCAGGTAGCTGACGGAATAGCCGCCCATGGCGATGACGGGCAGGATGTAGCTCTTCCAGCTGTCCAGGCCGAAGGTAGGCAGTACGTTCAGCTTAAAGGAGAATACATAGATCAGCATGGAGGCGATCACGAAAGACGGAATGGTAACGCCGATGGTGGCAATGGCCATCAGCAGCATATCCTGCCATTTGCCGTTTTTCAGCGCCGCTAATATGCCCATGGGGATGGAGGTAAGCAGCACAAACACCAGGGTGACAAGGCCCAGCTTGGCGGATACCGGCGCACCGGTGGCAATAAAATCGTTGACGGTTTTGCCGGTATATTTATAGGAAGGACCGAAATCGCCATGCAGCAGGCTGCCCAGATATTTGACAAACTGCACCGGCATGGGCTGGTCCAGGCCGTACTTGGCTTCCATGGCCTGGGTAACTTCTTCCGGCACGCCCTTGGTGTTGGTGAACGGGCCACCGGGAATAGAGTGCATCAGGGTGAAGGTGATCAGAATAATCATGAACATGGCAATGATCATGGTTCCGATGCGCTTCAGGATAAATTTAACCATTACGTTTTCCCTCTTTCGTGTGCACGGCCGCCGCACAGGGAATGGCGCCCCGACGGCTGCTCTGTGGCCATAGTGTGCACATGCGTTGTTCCTGGCGGCGGTACTGACTGACAATCCAGCCGCCTTATAATTATCTTATTATATAGCGGCAGCTTGCGGTTGTCATCAATTTTTATTCATATTTTTTTACCTTTATAAAAATGTCCGATTTACATACAAAACAAACAGCGACGGTGAAAAAATGTGTAGAATAAGACCATAGATTATGAGGGAAAAAGCGATAAGCAAAGCAAATGTGTCCTTGTGACGAGAACAAAAAAAGAGAAAATATGGGAATGAATGCAGTATTGCCGACCCGGAAAGTTGGAAATTACAGCGGGGCGGGCTTTGTATGGGTGGTTTAACGGCTTAAGGCAACACCGCACAATTCCCGCCTTGCGGCTTAAGCACCGCTCCGGCAGC
>OGCO01000906.1_pt1 | contig 48079 bp, 52 predicted proteins | sample 1570171 | NCBI WGS metagenome assembly OGCO01 (sample SAMEA4370583, study PRJEB24528) | human gut metagenome
TTTCATAATCTTTTTCATTTTGCAAATCTATTAAATAAAAAAATACGGAACTCGTTCTGAATCCCGTATTTTACATTTACACAAAATATTTTATAGTGCCTCTTTATGAGTGAATGTTACCGAATTTGCGACTGCAACTATTAGGTTCATAGTGACAGTCGCTATTGTTGTTTCGCAAAATTTAATCACTGTAGTTTACCAAATGCATACTGTCATTGTCGCTTTTACATTTGCTATAGACCTGTGGTATTACCATTACCACAAAGTTACCTCGTCAAACCGTTTGCGACCATCCCGAAGTTGCCCCAACCATGCTAGCACTGGTTAACGGGAGGTACATTTGATTCCGTACAGGCGGTACATTCATTCTGATATACACAGTACATTTGAAATAGATTTAAAGTGCTGCAATAAGGGCCTGCAAATAGAAACTATTTTTCCATTTGCAATACGCACTACACCAAAGGTTTACGACTCAGTTTATTTATTAACCGAATTTCTCCATTTAATGCATCTTTTAGAATCGCTTTTATAAAATCAGATACGTCTAGACGAATAGTACTAGTTTGAGTATCATATTCATATGAATATTGAACTTCTTTTATTTTTGTCATACCCCATTTTGCATTGACATAAGCATCTTCAAACATAAATATGATATCGTCAGTGCCATTATGGTCTGATGGGATTGCCTTCTCTAATTCATCCAAAGACGAGATTAGTTTACCTGAAGAGTCATAAATGTTTTCATTATTCAGTTCGATTGGTATATATGAACTCTTTGACCACCGGTCAGTACAATGAAGCATATCAAGTCTTCGTCGATATGCTTGAAAGTCATATCCATTATTTGTCGCCCATTCTTCATCAACGAGAAATAATGTATGTCTGATATTTGCTGAAATCGTGGTTATAAATTCTCCAATGATACATTCTTCTCTAGTAGGATTCCTAAGTTCCTTTAAACTGATACCATATTGTTTTGCAAATTTCTTCGTACCCTCTTGAAATCCAGCTTTAGTGACCATAATTCCGGCAACATTATTAAGATCAGAGAGTACTCCATAGAAATCTCTTACCTTGCCAATTGCGATAGGTTTACTGTAATTTTTACATTCAATCGCAACCTTATGAATAACACCAGCAATCTCATATTCCCAATATACATCTATTTGGTGTTTTTGTCCAGATTTACCCTCCAACTTTACATTATGCTGCACTTTAGTTGCTTTAATAGTATCTGCATCAACAAGTTGCTGATAAATTTCTCGTGTAAAGAGTTCGTATTCTATGGAATTGTTCATGTTGACTTTGTGATTTTTGAGATAGATGAAAACAGCACACGTTTTATATTAATTCGAATATGGCCTCTCTCACTTTTGGTTGTTATTTCCTATCTTTTTTATTATTTATAATTAAATAGTAATTTTGAAATCTTTGATATGGATAGGTTATATAAAATACCTTTTTTGGGGGAATAGAATCTATATCATTCTAAATAAGTTACTTACCTAATTGCCTTTATAAACTATAATAATAACCTTTTATCTTTTGTGCCATAAGTGTTCTGCGCTCCTGAAGAAATCGGGAGTATGACTCGAAATCCATCTTAAATATATCATTTGGTATACAGTTCATCGCCAGATTCCTTTTCAAAAGATCTATATTATTAATAGAACCAATAGGTTTTGTGACATCTTCTGAACATTGACGTTTTGCAATAGAGAAATATTCGTATGGCGGCAATTTCCCTATCGACTCATTGACCGGCCTGTCCAGGTAAACGTAGTTTGCATTTTGGTTATATTGATTTTTCTCTAATCCCTGTTCCTTCAAGTACTGCTTGGGGAAGATATGGTGCACATCTCCACCTAGGTCTATGAGTTCTTTTATACCTATATTGTTTGAAAGCAGTGAGGTTTCATTGAAATAAACCTGCGCAGCGAGATAAACCTGATAAGTTGGGTTGATTGTAGAGGTTGATTCTAGATTCTGAACTAGTTGAACATTCCAGAATGCCTCGGAAAGCGTCGCATCTTCAATAGCTTGGAGAGTAGCAACAACTCCCTTTTCCTTAATTGATTTTAAATCTTTGTAGAATGAGGACTCCGGAGAAGAAGTATAACGACCTGTAAGTACAGACAGAACATACCATTTCTGTATATAATGTTTGATTTCAGAAACTGATACTTCTTTACTTTCTCTAAGTATTAGATACAAAGTATATGCAAAATCTACCGCCATAATTGAGTTGATCAGTTTGCGAGATATAAATCCGGCAGATTTCATTGCGATCATGAACTGCTTAAAGTTGTGCTCGCTGATTACATTAAGTACACCTTTGTACATTTCTTCGTATGTATTGTCGATGATTTCCACATTGTAGTCACGAGTCTCAAAATTCCTTCCAGAGAGAAGGTTTACCAAATCAGCTAACTTTGATCGCTGAAACTTATGCATAAATGCAACACGAATGACATCATCGCATGTAGGGGCGTATATCGATTCTGTATCGTTACGAAGCCATTTAAGTTTCTCCTTGTATAAACCGCCCTCCTTACTACAGAAGTCAAAATCATGAGTAACCATATAGTCGTAATATGTAGGTTCTACTGACAAATGACTGAAATAGTCTATTATTTTTCTCAGTGTATTCCCTCCGTGCTCCTCATCAGCTGCAATCTTTGACATTACGAAGTCTCCTTGATTTAGTGTCGTTCCCTTGGAGTTTATACGGACGAATATATCGGTCACGATATCTATTTGTAGGGAGTCTGACAATTCGATGATGCCTATAGATTGATTTACAAGTCCCTTTAGCTTGCTGATTATCGAGTCCAAAGATTCATCCTTCATATCAGGATTGATGGCACAATAATCATTGATAAACTTGAAACGACTGAAGTTATCACTGAATATTTCTGCAATATCTGGAATCCAACGTGAACTTTTAATGTGTGCAGGGGTTTGCACTGCGAAAATTTCAGCTTCGTCATCTCCTGTCAGTGCAGCAAAAGGATCAAAGGCTATCTTTATTCTGGTTGTTTTATAGTCTTCGTTGATAATATTCTGGCCAGCCAAAGCTGTCATCAATGCAGTTACTCGCTGTTGTCCATCAATGAGAACTTTCTTACCAGCTGATATTGTACCATCTTTAAGTTTGACATTTGGATTCTTCCATAGAATAATATATCCGACAGGATATCCTTTATATAGCGAATCCATTAAATCACGGACTTGTTTGCTTTTCCATACAAATGGGCGTTGAATTTCAGGGATAGCAATATCATTAGCTTTAATTAGGCCCAGTATAGCGCTAATACTTAGCGGATATGTGGTAAACTTTTCTCCTTGCATTTTTCGAATATGTAATTTGTTAAAGCAGATTTATATAAAACTTAATAATTTTTGTTCTTCTATAATTGCTGTTTATAATTTAATTGCTATATGGGAGTTCAACGGTCATGGAAATATTTTCTCAAGAAAACTTCTTGAAATTCATTAAGTTCCTTGAATTGACAATGACGATTGATACCTATTTCTTCAAGAGTATCTAATGATAGTTCTGTCCCTACATATATTGCTGCTGTTGGAACGAGTTTATAACAGTTATTATCTGCTTTGAATGGAGTAATCCAACATGAGCTATCATCGCGAATACAACTTGTATCTACGACTTCGAGACGATAACGCACTTGATAATGACCTTTACCAATGAGATATAGATAGCATATATCACCAACTTCCAATCTTTTATTGCGGGACTTTTTCCAGTAAGCACATCCCAGTGTTTGAATGCTCTTTACATGGTCAATCATGCTCTCTTTTCCCTTTAATAGGAATATACGGATAGAATTCATATTAATGTAAAAGAATTTTATATAATTAGATTTGACGTTTTATAGATTACAATATACATTTAAATCAATATTAGAGACATCTTTGATATATGAGGCAACACAACCTAATAGATTAAGTATATCTTGACTAGGTTTTGAGCAGCTTAGTCCTGGCTGAACTATGTTGATGTGCATAATCAAATCTTTTTTCCAATTAACTTGTGAACTTAATTGTTCAAGTTCTTCCTCCGAACCTTTGAGTATTCTCGAACATTCTCTTCCCTGATACTTTTTTATTTTTCGTGCAAAAAGGCGATTAAATAATTGGCGACTTTTATCCCTATCATTCCATTTTAAACATTTCTGAGCTTGTCCACAAACTTCATAAAAATTTGAAATCAAATTGCTTACTCTTCCTTCATGTGCGTATTTGAGATGAAACAGATGCATGTGTATTGCATTGTTCTCATTTTTGAATCCAATTAAATCTGCAATTTCTCCGCTACCGTCATCATCATAAATCAGGTCAAACTTATCCCATATATATTTTGAAAAGAAATATTGAATTGAATCCGTTTCATATGGTTCTACATGTTGTGATTCATTCTCAATTTTAGTATTATCCCAATCTATGCCTATTAATTTTTCTTGTGAGAATGGTACGATATCAGAATTTACACGTACTAAGTTATTTGCATAAAGGCAAGATCCATCAGCAAAATAAATAACAGGAACTGCATCATCATTATTAAAATAATCGCAAATATCATCATAAAGACGAGTTCCATATCTTATCTTTAATCTATTTCCACTTACTTGTTTGACATGATATGTCTTGTGATTATCCTTTTCGTAGTATTCGATTACATAAGTAAATTTGAAATTGTCTATGATGATATTAAATGTGACTGAGTTTTTTATTTCGTACTCCGCTAATTCAATAGTAGCATACCAGAATTGATAATCTATGGCATTGTGTGTCAAGTAGATCCCATGCTCAGGATAATCTCTATATAACTCAGGATCCCAATCAATTGCAATAGGCATAATTGGGGGTAATTCTGAGATTGAATAAACTCTTAAAGTGTTTTGTATAAAAGAGTCTGGATCAATATTCTCGTCTTCAACTAACTTTCCAATCATTCTGGCCCATTTCGTATATTCAAGTAAATTTCCTCTTGTGTGGCTCCATATTTTCCCTTTTACCGAACATCCCACACTAATCCGTTCTCCATTTCTACAACCATTTCCAAATAAATTATTTGCAGTTAATTGCTTTTTCTCAGTCATAGAAATACCTTCTTGAACATCTTTCCCATAGTAGGACTTAAACGAGACATTCCCCATCCGAGCTTTTCTGCCTCCAAAATTGACAATAGCAAAACGTCTTACATCATGAAAAACTCGAAATACGCAATGTCCTGAAATTTTAATGACATCGTCTTCTCCGAAAATAGCTTTTACAATGTTGTCTGTTTCATTCAGCGTACTGAAGACATAGGCGTGATTATATTTGGGTGTACAATATCTATGGATGACAAGAATGTTCCAAAGTAAATTCTGCACACATTCAACATTACCCCAATCAACATTTTCAATACTTCCACCAATTACAACTAATGTGTCTCCATCAGCAGTACTACTTCCAAAACGATAATTATAAATTTCAGGAGATAGTATATTTTCCCATGCTTTAGGATTCCACGTATTAGAGGTTCTATAAATTATGGCACTTAATGGAATGTTTATACTTTGAAACGGAATTTTTGATGATTCTAAATTTCCAAATGATTGAATAAATTGATTAAAATCTTTTTCTTGTTGAGTGGTTCCGTCATTTAGAAGTGGTAGCAAACTATTCCAGTCTGCATCTTTTGCATATAATTCTTCTAGCTCTTCCAATATAGGAGGATATGCAATGTTTGTAATAAAACTTGCATTCCCAAGATTAGAGTCGTATGAAGTTCTTGTAAATCGACCTATAAACTGCAAGGTAATTGGTAAACTTTGTTTGGCATCATGAATTGCTGCGATTTTTAATTCGGGCATATCAAATCCTTCTCCCAACATATTTACGCAAACAATGATTTTATGCTTTTTGTCTTTTATGTCTTTTAGGATTGCTTTTTGATAAGGCATTGAACTAAATACCATAACTGGATTTAAATCAGGATATTGCTGGTATATTTCCATTATTTCTTTAGCTCTTTGTTTTGTACTGCATCGAGCCATAAGAATGTGATCATATTCATTCTCTAAATCAGAACGAAGTTGATTTACAGCAACTTCTGCAATACATTTATCGGCTTTAGCTAAATCATACTCCCTTATTGGGATAAATTTTATAGGTTTATAATATCCTTGAGACTGGGCTTCTTTTAGAGAAAAATTATATATAAATTCTCCTCGTAATCTTCGGTTATCGTTCCGGAAAGGTGTCGCCGTAAAAAGTGTTACCTTCTCATCATCAAAAGAATCAATAAACTCACTCCATGTTTTAGCTTCGGAATGATGGGCTTCATCAACGAATAGATGACTAATTTTTTCCTTAAATAAATCTATGATTGCTGATTCACAATTTGTAATAAGGGGCATGGTTGTGATAATAACATTAGATTTTTCAATTAGTGTATACCAACCATTATAATCCATACCTTCTTTAACGACACCCACAATCGGATAGTTACAATCACTGGCCACTATCCCGAACTCCGGAAGTATACCTAATGTGAGGAATTTATTAGATATTTGGTCTCTCAAAGCATCGGATGGAACAGTTATTAGTACCTTTGGACATTGATTAGCAATAAGAATGCTTAACATTGTTTCTGTCTTTCCTGTTCCAGTAGGCATGACAATGATATTCCTACCATGATGAATTTGGGCTTTAGACATAAAAGCATATATAGCTCCAAGTTGCGGAGCTCGAAGCCCTAAGATAGATTCTTGAATATTTTCTTTCTTATAAAGGAATTTACCTCTCCAAGAAGCTACTATCTCATTAGGTTGTAGATTCTTGAAATTTGGATGTTTGAGCCATCTAATTGATATAATATTCCCTTTGATAATATCACTTTTACGAGGTTTCTTGTTTGTTAATACTGCATATTGATAATTCTCAATACTAGGGTCATTTTCATCTCGTGTAAGAAGTATATTGGTATTGTTTGCCTGTATAACAAAGGGTGATGTGGAAACAATATCGAATGTTGCATCACAAAACTCTTTAGCAAATCCATCCAGATGTTCAATTCTATTGTTCCCACAATTCCACAAAAGTTGAATAATTTCAAAAGGTAATTTTATCATTATCAAATTTTTATATCAAATGTGTCACATTTATTTTCTTATATTTCTTTCCCATTCCTAAAGCGAATGCCATCTGGTCTTTGATTATCAATTCGCCTTTCTGAAGCCCGGCTATAGCTGTGCGTACCTCTTGCAGTTCTTGACCACTGACACCGTACAAGTCTTTAATAACCTTGTCGTCGATAGTCTGCTGTTTCATTATGAGTGGATATTGGGCATTGGCATAGAAGTCGAACCCTTTGCTCTTGAAACTGCTCATGTTCTGGGTGGCAAGGATAATGCTCAATCCCTTATTACGACCTACGGCAATTAGATTTCTCAGAGGTCGGTTGTCAAAGTCAAGCATATAATGCGCTTCGTCAATGATAGAGAAGTGTCGAATCTGGACAACATCTTCATTAGTTGCTTGTTTTTCAAGCTGCTCATAGATGTTGTTCAACTTTGATATGATGAAATACACGATTGCTTTGGCTATTGGGCCATCTTTAGGATAACCGTCCATCTTTATAATATAACAGTCCCCGATAAGGTCAGCCTTGTCTTCTTCCTCGAATATGTTCGCGCGAACCAGTTGCTTCAACACAGACGAAATACTGTCATCCTTAGCCGAATCAGTCATCTTTGCCTGATACTCCTCCAACATCATTGAGAATGTAATAGGTGCTCCGTCTGTCTTCTTGTATGCCGCCACAATAGCTTCGCTCAATCGGTTGTTCATGTTAGCACTTGCAGAAACCCTGTCAATCGAGCATAAAGCGGAGGCCATTTCTGATGAATACAAGTTTATCTCATTAATGGGGCGACCAGAGAAATCTTTGAACGGGGTAAACGGCAATGGATGCTCAATCGGGTCTAAAATACAGCTGCGGTCCACATCGAAATGCGCCAGCCAATGATTGTTCAGAATGTCGCTGAACTCACCTTTATAGTCAAACAATAGGAAATTCACAGGGTATTGTGATTCCGAAGACAATGCCCGGAACTGCTGCATCAGGACAGCCAGCAGGTTGGTCTTTCCTGACCCAGTAGCTCCGGCTATGATAATCTGCGAGTTGGTGATATTGCGGCTGTTAATGTCGAGCGTGGCTTCCATTTCAGCATCGCCATAATTACCAATAATCAGGTTGAGTACCGGAATGTCTTTTGCCATAGCCACTTTACTGTTTGCTGCATACAGGAAAGAGTCCAGGTTGTTTTCCTCTAACAAGTAATTTCTTCCGCGCAACATTTCTGCGGCAATGATACGTGAAACTGTGGCATTCTGCGACCAGTCGATATTCAGATTGGCATAACGCAACTTCAATAAAGCCGAGTATAATGTGGACAAATCGTGCATCGTAAAGAAACTTGGCACAATGCGTGCTGAAGTGGTGGAAAGCTGGATGTCAATGTAATCATCTTCCTTACGCTCTGCGGTAACACTTAGTCCTACAATGAAACAGATTCGCATTACCTTGTTGAGCGTCAGGCTCACACGCTTTTCCCTGTCTGCCACACGGGATAAGTTGATTTTTGTCTCGATAAGATCTTTCACCTGACTGATTTCGTCAAGCAGTCCCTCCATTTGGCGGGTATTTGAAAAGTTTATTATGCTCATTGTCGTTTACTGATTTAGGGGTATTCCGAAATAACCTTCTTCCACTGTCGTATTCTGGTCCTCCACATTACGGTGCAGTGTGTAGGTTTTCGATATGAACGGTTCCAGTTTCACATAGTCGCTGTCTGTGCGGATTTCCGATGTCGTACACAGCAGAATGGTCTGCTCTGCCAATTGTGGGAAATATTCTTTCATCAATGCGTCACGGCTCTCGTTATCAAGCACACCCATAACGGTATCAATCATTACAGGAGGATTGTAGTCTCCGAGATTGCGCAACACTTTCAGCAGCACTTGTATGAATATCTGTTTTGAAGCGGCATTGAGCTGGTTCAAGGTGCACTATGGTATAGCTTGATATTGAAGTTCTCCATGCTGTCAGACAATTCCACCCGGGCGACATGGCCTTTATAAGACACCAGCAGTTTGTTGAGCTGCGACTGCATTTCCGTCTCGATTTGCGCCTTTTTCTTTTTCAGCAGACTGTCTGCCACCTTGTCAAAGAACGGACGGAGTTTTACCAGAGTGTCAAACTTTAAGTCCGGCTCTTGCTGTATCTGCACGTCATACTGGTGAATCCTTTTTTCCAGACGTTGTATCTCGCTTCTCAGGCTATCTTCCTGCGACTTCAATTTATCGACAGTGCGTTTTGCATCCTCATAATTGGCAATCAGGAGATTGTCGCCGCCTGCCTGTGTCTGTTCAAGCGTTCGCTTTTCTGTACGCAGATTGTCAAGGTTGGCAAGCCGTATTTCCATGTCCTGGCGTTTACGATCAAGCGTCACGAACTGGTTCCCGCTTCCTTTTTTCGGCAATTCCTTCAAGGCTTCAACCTCTGCATCGTCCAGATAGTCGTATGAATCTTGGGCATTGGTGGCATTCTGCAAGGCAATCATGTGCGCAACCACATTCTCCTCATCTACGTCCTGGCTGCACAATGACAGCTCTTTCAGGTAATCGATAATCCTTGCCGTCACATCACGGAGTGTTTCTATCGGATAAGTACCGGTACTCTGTTTCAGCAGCTGTTCTTTTATGCGGAGTATGTTGTTTATTTCCTGAGAAAGATTGGATGCCAACTTGGGTAGAAAGACATTTATTTCGATATTCTCGATAAATGCTTTCAGACTCTCCGCATAATCGGCGGCTTCATTGGTTATCGCCCGTATTTTTCCGTCAACATCTTGAATCTGCTTGTTCAGGTTCATGGCCTGTTGCGCTCCTTCTTTGGCACGCTGATATTCGTCCTCGACCGATGCCATATATTTGTACAGCCTGTCTTGCTCGGCAAGACAAGCGTTCATTTCAGCCACAAGGCCGTCTTTCTGACTGCACAGATTGTTGTATTCCTTGGCTTCTTGTTCGGCTTCCAACCGTTGCTGTGCCCATTCCTGCTGCAATTTTTCAGATGCCCGTTTCAGTTGCAGATACTTCTTGAATCCGAGTACATTCTCAAAGTTGTCACGGATGGTCTGCTGGAATACGTTTTTCTTCAGCAATTCGCTTGACGGCATGGCATCAAACAGAAAATACTGGCTCAATTCCTGCGGCAGGTTGGCTTTGATGATTTTACTGATTTCCTGTTCAGCACGCACTTTTTCTTTCGGTGCGGTCATAGTGCCATACACATACATATTGCCGTTCATGTTCAAGGAAACGCTTTCTAGAGGACGACCTTGCGGATTCAGCTGGTAGATTCTCTTCAGGATATACTTCTGCTGCTGCCCCAACACCTTGCCTACAAAAGTTATTTGCAGACTGATTTCCGGCTTCACCTTATTAATCGCTCCCTGATTGAGTAACTCCATGAAATGTTCCTTACTCTCTATTTTAAGCCCGTAAAGCGCACCGCTTATGGCTTCAAACAGGGTTGTCTTACCGCCGCCGTTCGAGCCACCGATAAGTATAATCGGGCGGTCGTCATCCACTGTCAGGTCGAGGTCGAGAGACAAGTAGGTCTTGAAATTGCTTATCTTTATTTTCTGTATGAGCATGACTTCAAATTCATTTATTGACGTACTTTCTGTATGGCAGCTCGTATTATCTCTTCCGCATCGCTGTCACTCATTTCTATCACATCTACCTTTTTAGCATGATAGGCTTTCAGTATTTCCTCGCTTAGCCAATTAAAATCAATACTTTCGGCTTCGCAGATGGCTTCAATCGTTGCAAGGTCATCTTTGCGGATGCCATAATGCACAAATTTCGGGTCTATTCCTTTTGCCATAATCGTTATACTTTATATTCATCGGGATAAAAACAGTCCCAACCTGATATGTCTGTCGTATTCTCTATTTTCAGAGGACAATACTTCCAATTCTCTCCACTTTGTATAATGACACCGCCTTTCAAGTGCTTATCGGCATTTTCCTCGCTATGGATATAGTCAATCAAAGCGTTGTGCTTGTTTGGAGCATTCTTGTCGCTGTCTTCGCTCTTGGTATCAAACAGAAAGACTTGTCCGTTCTTCATCCGTATCACGAAATCGACATAGAACAAAGCTTTATCGCCGTTCACGTTTGTATAACTGATGGCGTAATGTTGTTTCCCTGAATCACCGTTTTTGTACCACCAGTCGATGTATTCCGTGTTTTCCTCAAGGAATGTCGTAAATTTCTGTTCAGGTGAAGACACTCTGTTTTCCTGGATATATGGCATCAACGCATGATTTTCTATCTTCGGACACACGTTGTTCGTATCTTCCTTGTAGAATCTGTCTGCCGGAACTTCCCATGTGTATTTCACATATCCTTTGGCGCGATATGCGGCACGACGGCGTGAAAGAACTATGGCATATTGCTTCAGTGCCTTTTCTATAATATCCGCAAATTTAGGACGGTTGGCATGATATAGAATGACCTTGATGGCATCACTCTCAAACAATTCAAACAAATCCTCCATAACTTCCAATAGAGCCACGGTCAAAGTCTTTATACTTACTTTTTCATATCCGTTTCCAAGTTCCTTTACACAAAAAGCCATATAAGCGGCATCCAGTTCCTGCATGGTTCGCACGTATTTTGCCTTGTTGCGAATCATGGTCTGCCCGACTTCTCCCGTGATACTGAGGTCTTCCACTATCTCTATTCCGATGCTTCTTACATTGAAATTGATTTTATCCTCTACGGCCTTACGATTTTTGTAGGTCTGGCTTTCCCGATCTTCATCGCTTACTTCTTCTTCGGCTATTCCGTCCAGTTCTGCTGCTGTAAACAATGAGGGCATAAAGTCCTTTACAAGCCAGTTCCTTTCAAAAGTGTCTATAAGAACTTTCTTGAAGTCTGATCCCAGACGATTACGGTCTGCAGAGGTACGCTCGTTGTATTCAGAAACGAGCGACACATTGTTCAGATTCATCCGACGCACGGCGTGAAGCGACGACAGATAGTCCATATCGTCTTTCACAATCTCTATAATATCCTTGCTCAGGTTGGTATAGACATATCCTCTGTTCAACATGTCGTTTTGATAAAACCGCTGCTCCGGCATACGAAGAATACGTCCTACAGTCTGCGCCGAGAAAGTAAAACTCTCTATCTTTCGGAAAATTAACAGGACGGCAGCTCGCGGGCAATCCCATCCCAAGGCAATGGCCTGCTTGAACAACAGGACTTCGGCAATATCATCCGGGTTGGCTATTGTCTGCAAATTGTCTGTCTTTTCATTGCTCAGCCAGATTGCAAGTTTCCCATTGGTCACATTGATGCCTTTTATGCTGTCAAGACAGGTCAGGACTTCTTCCTTGACTGAATTGTCATCCCCGGTCATCGTTTCCCCGTCGTTGGGCAATTGTATGAGAAGCAACGGATTGATGTCTACGCCTTCTTTCCGGTAGGCTTCTGCCAGCTCTTCACGTTTTTTCAGGGCAAGACTGATAAGTTGCTGGTTCAATGTACCGAGCATAGGATTAAACTCCAAAGCGGGATTCAATATGACGCTTTCCTTTATCATCTGTTCCGCAATCACCCTTTCTCTCGGCACTGTAACCTGCTCTTCTGCCTTTGCGGTAGATTCCGGCAACGGTGTGGCGGAAATACGGATTTCCACTTTCGGGCAAATGTTGCTCAGCACCTTTTCCGATTTCTTAGCATTACGGCTTCCGAACATGTGTTCTTCGTCTATAATCACTATGATAGGTATGCCGTTATCTTCCTGTGTGCGCCGGGTAATGTCATACAGTGAAGCCGAAAGTTCTGTTTCGCGCACCATCACTGCGTTGTCTTTGTTGACGCTTTCCCAGTTTACGAATAGGATTTCTCCGGGACGTATGTATCCTTCTATGGAATGGTCAAGCTCGTCATAAATCACGGGACGCAGAATCTTTGTTTCCGTGAAATGGTTTTTCATCTTGAAATAGCTTTGCTCATGCAGCTTGTTGGGAGCAATCCAGATGTATGCCACTTCGGTGAACGGTGCGTCCGGACGTTCGGCCAATTCATCGTTCAGCCGCATAAGCATCTCCGATGCCATAACGGTCTTTCCGCTGCCGGTCGGTGCCTTGAATACGAGTGTATGGCGGTTACCGCTGAGTGAAAGCAGTCCGATGGTCTTTTCCACCAGTTCGCTTACAGCCTTTTGCTGATATTGTATATTTTTCATTGCTTCAATTTTTTCTGTTCTTTCTCGAAGTTCTCTAAGAAATGTATTTCCACTGGGGTAAGCTCGTTGGCTGTCTTTGCCTTGAACTTGTCGTATTCCATGTCGGCTTTTTGTTTGGCTATTTCTGCCGATATTTTGCCTGCATGGGTGAGTAGTTCTTTCCCTGAGAGTTTCAGGAAATCGTCCAGCTTTTGAATCCAGTCTTTCATATACATGGGCTGGTGCGATTTTGCCTGTAATTCCGCAAAGTCAAGATACAGGCTGACAATGCGGTTCAGCGTATCCAGTTCATCCGCTGAAAGATAGTTCTTCGCCACTTCTGCATCTGTACGTTTGGGTAAGGCGCCTGTCCATGATGTCAGGCCCATAAAATCTTTCTGTGCATCGGCACGTTCATAGATTATTTCAGCAGCCGTATGCCCGTGAGCCGAGAAGTGCATCTTGTTTTGCACGGTCTTAAAGAACTGTTGTGTCGCTTCTGCCCGTGGGTCATAGTCGATACTGAGCGCATAAATTTCCAACACCTTACGGTAAAAGACTTTTTCCGAAGAACGTATATCACGAATGCGGGCAAGCAATTCGTCAAAATAATTGCCGCCTCCGGCTCGTTTCAGCAGTTCATCATTCATCGCAAATCCTTTTATCAGATATTCGCGTAGCACCTGTGTTGCCCAGATACGGAATTGTATGCCCCGATGGGAATTGACACGATAACCGACACTGATTATCATGTCGAGATTGTAGAAAGCTATATTTCTTTCTACCTTGCGCTTGCCTTCATTTTGAACTGTTGCAAAAAATGCAACAGTTGAATCTGCGTTGAGCTCCCCTTCTTCAAATATGTTCCTTATGTGCCTTGAAATGGTAGATTTGTTGCGTTGGAACAGTTCTGCCATTTGGTCAGCTGTGAGCCACACGGTGTCATTCGACAACGTGACTTCTATCTTCGACTGCCCGTCCGGTGTCTGATACAGGATGATACTCCCTTTATTCATTTCCTCGCTCATGCCTCTGCCTCCTCGTCTGTAAAGTTAAGCATCCCGTTCTCAGGACTGTTGCTACGCTCATTTTCTTCCATTGCTTCAGGCAGGAACTTCGGGCGGCGTTTTGGCAAGACTTTTTGATATGCCTGATAGATGGCATCCGGCAAAGCGCAAAGCTCTACCTTGTCCGCCACTTCCTCAAACTCGTCATCGTAGGCATAGCTGCCAGCCGAGAACACATACACCTTGATTTTCTCCTTGCCTGGCTCTACCGCCTCAAGGATTTCCGCAATGGCGGATACTGCCCGCTCGTCGTAAATGACAAGCATGCTTCTGTCGCCTTCTGCAAAGTAGCGGGCTATCTTCGGGTTGATATTCTGTCCGGCAAGTTTGGTTTCTTTGTAAACGTCGTTCTTTATGCAAAGCAAGTCGGTAGAGGCGGTGACCAATGCGCGCATATTCCGGGGCGTGCGGTCGCGCGAAATGAAGTCTGTCTTATAGTAACGCAACGTGTTGCCTGTCAGTCCCGGCACTTCTTCTCCTTTAGGGGTGGTATAGCCTTGTATTACCCGTTTGTTGCGCTTGTAGGTCACTTCCTCGCAGATATTGTTCTCGTTGTTGGTTATCAGGATGCACTTTCTGTGCCCGCCGTCTTCTGCATTGAGCTGCATAGTGGCATGGAGTGTCGTTCCGCTGCCAGCGAAGAAGTCAAGAATTGTGGAATCTTTTGCAGAAGCAAAATCCAGTATACGACTTAATACCGTTGTTGGTTTGGGATTATCAAAAACTTTATTCCCTCCAAATATGTCAGAAAGAGCTTTTGTTGTTCCTCGATTATCTTCATATATCAAGGTTCTCAAATATTCAGTAGATGTTTCTATTCTTTTTTTTACATGAGGTTGGGTAGTATCATCTTTCCCCCATTCTATTTCTCCTTGTAGGTCATATATCTTAAATGTACTTTCTGGCCATCTCCATCCATTTGCTGGTTTAGGACATGGTTTATTTGTAATTGGATGAATTATATCATATGTGTAACCACCAGGATGTGGGTTTGATGAATTACTTGAGCTACTATAAACTCCTTTCTCGTCAACATTATTGTAATGCGACACTTGCGGAAGCTGTGCTTTATTAAGCCTTATAAATTTCCTCAACTCAGTTTGTATATCTTCTATTGACAATCCACTATATTTAAGTGCTTTATATTGACGCAATATCAATTTTGCTCCTTGAGATTGTCTTTTCCAATTACCTTGAGACTCCTTATTAGCACAATATGAAAGCATATATTCATGCTCCGTATTAATTTGAGATGGATTATTATCTGTTGCAGTTTTTAGGATAATCTGTCCTAAAAAATTTGCTGTTCCAAATATCTCATCACAAAGCAATTTCAACTGAGCCTGTTCATTATCATCAATGGAAATAAAGATAACGCCCTTGTCCGACAACAGTCGCTTGGCGATGCGCAGACGCTTCGACATGAACGACAGCCATTTGGAATGGCGGTAGCTGTCCTCCTTGTCCACAAACTGGTCATTATAGACAAAATCCTTGTTGCCTGTATTATACGGCGGATCGATGTAGATGACATCAATTTTTCCCTCGTGCGTATAAGCAAGGGCAGTCAGGGCTTCTAAGTTGTCCCCCTCAATAAGGATATGGTTGGGCGCATCGGCATCCTCACTGATAATAGTCTTGCCGGTATCTTCAATCAGCACAGGCAGTTCTTCGCGAAGCCGTTCTTCCACATCTTCGGGCTTGTCTTCCCATACCAGACCATATTTCTTTTGCTTGCGGAGCAATTCTATCAATGCCGATTTCTCGTCGTTTGTCAGACCATCTATTCCGCGTATCTTATTTGCCAGTTCATTCCTATTCATAAACAAATCCGTGTTTCTGTTACTTTACAAGTCTTACCATTTGTACCTCACCTTCCAGAGAAGAGTTCAGCAACTCCTTTACATCGACTTCCAGCACATTGGCTATCTGAAGCAAAGTCTCCAATCCCGGTTGCGAAGTGTTCGTACACCATTTCGATACCGTGGCCGGATCTTTTCCAAGTTGTTCAGCCAGCCATTTGTTGGTTCGTTTCTTCTCAACGAGTACTACTTTAATTCGATTTATGTCTTTTGTTACTTCCATTTGGACATTATTATTTGCCTTATCTTGCAAATGTACGAAAACAGTTTCAATTACACATCATTCATATAAGATAATATGCAATAAAAATGGCGAATAGCATCGATTTTGTGATACTTGTAGGATTAGTTGTTGATAAATAGATTACCTTTGCAATACATTAGCTATAAAATTTATGAAGAAGTTCATTTCGTTCTTTGGGAGGCCACTTGTTGGTGGAATTCTTGCTTTAATAGGGATATTAGAGTATGTTCTTAAAATTCCAGCATCGTTTTTGGATATTGAAATATCGTTGTGGTTAATATTGCTTATTGCGGGAGTTGTAATAATTTTTACTTGCATTTATAGGCGATTAAGAATATTGTATTTTCTAAAACGATATACTTCAGACAGTTTTGGAGGTTCTCGTCCATATCGATGGAATTGGGTTAAAACATCAAAGAACATGAATGTCTTTGGATACATGCCTGATAATATTGAGGTAATAGTTCCAACAAGATTAGATCCCAATATTCCAGTGTATGACTGTCGTCATAGCATAACGAATATTGATTTGTTGCGAGAATATATAATGATCAGTCTGTACTGCATGGTGGAAAACACCAAGCAATCAAATGAATTTTTGAGGCATTTGCATACATTGGAGGAACATTTCTGTAATTTTAGACAATAATGGACTTTGAATAAAGAGGAAGAAAATGCTTTCTCTTCGTTATTCCGTTCAAATGTCGCTCAATCAAGGAGGGAGGAAAGATTTCAACGGTGCGGCATAGTAATCGTTATCAAACCAATATTTGTAGTAGGTCTATACTGTCCCAAAAGTGTGCCTGAGTTAGAATAAAAAATCCTATATAGATTTACCAGATTTAATCTGACTTTTCTCTGTTCCTAATACGTGCTGCCAGTTTGAGCAAAAAGTATTTCGTTAATTGGGATATATAGAGTAGATGTAACAACTAACTCTGCCAGATGCCGTTCCTGTCTTTGCCAGATTTTCAAAGTTGATCATGGCAAAGATTATCCAATCTACGAATTCTCATCTACCAAAGCTCATGATAGAAGTTTGCCATAATATGAACCAATTTTTGCAAATGGGTATGTGGTATACTCATTGGACATTCGTAACTTGACTTTGATAGTAAGTTTGGCTATGGGCATGATGAATCAGACTCAAAAATAGGGAAGACAATATCAACAACATGTCCAATAACCAAAGCATGGGACTGTCCGATATTCTGCCGAATGGAGCAAAAGTTTTTTCGAGATCTCGTGCTTAGGTGCCGCTGATTTATCCTAGTTTCAGATGATGTGTTTCTGCGCCTGCCATAACTATCGCCTCAAATCATAACTTGGTTAAAGTCCTATCCGATTCTTCTGCGGGAACTATATGCATAAAGCAGATATTATAGTTGGCTACAAGAGAGATAGGATTTTTCGTCCACTGTCTAATCCAGACAGCGATTTTCCGTGCCCAGCTTGCTGTTTTAAGTGGCACTCATCCCGCTGCCGAAAGGCGAGTGGGGTATTAGGCTCCCCCTACGGGATTTTACTGGCAGACGGGCAAGCCCAGCATGGATGATAGCTTCACTTCAAATAATGCAGATGCTGTCCGGTTTCCAGTGTACATACAAAAGGGAGCATGGCAGATTGCACCTGTATGATGAAACCTGCCATAACTTTGCTTTATTCTTAGGTAACTATATACGACAATACCCTAAATTTATTTCCGCATAATTTACGTTAATCATCTGGAGTTTCGTATCTTTGCGTGGAAATAAGTTTAGGGTATTATGGAGGATAATAAGGAAATACGTATTGGTGATTGGGTGTATCTAAAATCAGACCATACTAAGGAATATAATATACGTGGTATATCTATCTCAAAATCCTTTCTTGATTGTATGACCTTTGACGGTAAACGAGACTTTTTCAGAAAAGAAGAAGTCAGATTGATTACAGACAAAGACAAAATAGACTATTTGGAAAGCCGTAAAAATGACTTATTCTGCTCCTAACTTCGGAGTAGGATAAATGCCTTCAAAACCATATCTTGGACAAAGAATATCAGCTATCTCATTTGTTAGGCTACCATACTCTTTGCTATATAGATATAATAAACTTTCGTCCATTATATCAAGATTATGTCTTTGGGCAATCACTTTTAATCTGCTTTCAACAAGTTCAAACGTTAAAATTGGTGATGGTTCGTTAGCGTCCACTTTATCTACGTATGCTCCATATTCATCATTCTTAATCACCCATCCGTCAGTTTCAGGATAATATAATGGCACTATTACATCAATGAATAGTTGTTCATCGTATATGCCTCCACGTTTACACCATTCGTAGCATACCGTTGGATTTTCAATAGACAGTCCTAATTCATCAGCTACTTCTTGTAACTCCTTCTTTAATTCTTCGTTTGTCATATCACAATGTCTTTAATATTTCTTCTATAATAGCTGATGATACGACAATACCCTAAATTCCGTGGTAACAAAAACGTCTCATTTTTAGTTGAGTATTAACAATATTTAGAATATTGGTATGTTTTACTGTAGCTAAGTAACTTCATGGCGTGGCAAAGTCGTATCATCAAAGTTTCTTATAATAACTGTCTCTGATTTTTAATCAGACTTTACCCTTTCCTATATAATATTCATCTATCACATCCAGCGTGTTATCAATATACTTTCTTGGAGCGTCAGACACAGTTTGGCGAATGTCTTTCAATTCCATCTTTATTCCACCTATCTTTTCTTGCGTACTCTGGATATTGTCATCAACGTACCATGATAGCTCATAGTGCGATATTTTACCGCTTTTCAAGGGAGCTTTTATATCTTTGAATATTCCGTCATTTCCAAGTTTTAATATAGAACTTTCTGCTGTATGATGTGCCAATATACCGTAATAGTGTATATTCTCTTCCAGTAGGAACGCATCAATCAATGCTTGACCAAAAAACAACTGTTTCGGTATGTCGCAAGTTATTTGTCCTTGTGCAATCGCCCCCTTTATAGGTATTTGCTGTTTGATGGCAGTTTGCATGATACCACGTGCCACTTCAGCTAATGTCTTCAAACTTTTTTGAGTAGCATCTTTGCTAAAAAGCACGATACTATCAGAAAATTGGGCTAATTGTATTTCTGAGTTTTGGTATTTCCCAATATGGGTTGTTATGTCCTTATTAAAATCAGTCAACTGTTCTCTTAGCCTGCTATGATTTGTACGTGCTACACGTTCTTTAAATCCCATAATATCTAAAAAAGCAACAAAACGATTAGATGTATTTCTATCATCTACCTGCAATTGCAAGTTGCTTTCATCCTCTACTGATACGATATTTTGTTCTGCCATGATTTTTACAGCCAAGATTATTATTCAACAGTTGTAGGACTGACGGCATAGCAGTAAACAATATTGCTTGCTTCATTACCCCCTCCATCATTTCCTCGCATTCCCATATCCAAAAAATGTTTTTCCACCTCACGGGCTATATCAGAATCTTTAGCAGTACGGTAAATCCACCATGTTTTTTCTTTGGCTACATTATGTTCCTTAAACAGACGGCGTTCAACATCATTAGTTATACCGATATAAAAATCAGAATAGTATCTTTTACCACTTTTAGAAAGGTGGTCATTAATTTCGTCTACTATGGTTTGATAATCTTTTGCCATTTTATGCATATAAGTGTGACTTTACAAAAATAATAAATTCATCTACTCAAACAAAATGTTTTAGCATCTTTCTTCCTCTACACTTTTCGTTTCTTCTAATAATAAATATCTGCAAATAATATAACTCAGAAGAGTTGGTTTCCGTGATTCTTTTCAGAGTTTTTTTCGTGGCTCTCTTATTATGGAAATAGGCAAAGTTTAGTAGAGAAAAAATATGTATGGCAAGAACTATTCGAGAAATTCTCCAAACTGAAACTATATACACTGATGAAAAAATAGTAGAAGACGGAGCAAAGTACTACATTGACGAGAATGGTAATAAACGGTATCTTCTACCAGCTCCATCGGAAATAAGAAAACGGTATAATAATGATGAACAACTATTCCGAAGGTCTGTACCTTATATAGAAGGAGAAGGAACAAAAGAAGGATATGAAGATATGATTCAGCGTTATTTCCGTCCAACGAAAGAGGATTTAAAAGCAGAACAAGAATACTGGGGGTATTAACCTAATAATACTTCCTTACCGCATTTCGGACAGCGACAAAGCCTTTTTCCTACAATTATGAGATATTGGCTATCGTAATTTATGAGATACGTCTGCTGTATAATGTAGCGTTAAGACATAACAGAATTTAGACCGTAAAGACTACAAATATTAAACTTTTGAAATGGATGAAATATTTTCAGTTATTATACGTTATATTCGCAGAGTTATAAAGAAAAAGCAACTGTCATAGTGCCAAAATGACAGTAGCCTTGATAAGACTCATGACCTTGTTGCTGCAAGGTTAGAGTAGGAAGCATAACATCATTTACTTACCGTGCTCGTTCTGGTTATATAATGGTGTTTGACCATTGTGGTTAGCCATATAGGTCTGTATCCTATTGGTTTCCCACTGAGAAGCACCATCAAGAGTAGAAGCATTTCCGACTATTTTCATTTTGTCGAAATCTTTATCTTGATGGTGTTCTGCTTCCCTTCTTTCAGGGTCATTGGTTATTCCAACATACACCACTCTATTCCCTTTGGTAAGTTCATACTTGTAAGTATCTCTTTTACCCATAAATAGAATTTATACAATTGAACAATGTTAATTGCCCTTGTTCACGAAGAGGAACTCCGCCATCTTAATCGTCAGGAAGATTGGTTGAAAACTGCCGTTATATCCAAGATTTAGATTTTAAGCACAACGATATGCCGATGGCACTATTTGTATCCAACAAATGCTATGCCAAATTTCTTTATTTTTCAAGTTTAAATAGCATATCCATTTTTTTAGTTTCAGCAGAGTTTCTTTAGGAGTCATACCACAATGGTACAGCGTGGCAATAGTTGTTATTGACAACTAAATTTCTACCAAAGTTATATATAGCAAAGAATAAACTTTGCTATTATGAAGACAATTGGTGAATTCAAATCATTATTCGATTTATTGCAAGCCTTCCCAACGGAAGAAAGCTGCATTGAGTATTTGGAAAAGAAACTTTGGAAGGATGGTATTCCTGTTTCTCCGTATGACCCTACATCAAAAGTTTACAAGCGTGGCGATGGTATGTACCGCTGCAAAAATACAGGTAAGAATTTCAATATACGGATAGGAACCATGTTTGAGGGTAGCAAAGCACCGCTCCGTAAATGGTTCATGGCAATCTATCTTATAACCTCTCACAAGAAAGGTATTTCATCCCTACAACTGGCAAAGGATATTTCCGTGACGCAAAAGACTGCGTGGCATATGTTACATCGTATTCGCGAATGCTTCGATATTGTCATGGATGAAAAACTGGACGGAGAAATAGAACTGGATGAAACATTCGTTGGCGGTAAGAATAAATACCGTCATAAAAACAAGAAAGTAAAGAATTGCCAAGGACGGAGTTTCAAAGATAAAGTTCCCGTCATGGGTATGCTTCAGCGTGGCGGCAAGGTGGTTTGCAAGGTTGTACGTGATACTTCTTATAAATCCCTTACCGTTCCTATCCTTAAAGCCATTGACCGCTCCGCAACACTCTTTTCGGACGAATGGATTGGTTACAAAACCGTTGATAAATTGTATGAACATTATATTGTTGACCACGGTCACGGACAATACGTTGATGAAGATGCGTACACGAATAACATAGAAGGTTTTTGGAGTATTGCCAAACGTTCTATTAACGGCATTTACAACCATCTTAGCCGTAAACACATACAAAGATACTTTAATGAGTTCAGTTTCCGATATAATACCCGCAATCTTAGTGAAGATGAACGATTTAATTTGTTACTTTGTAATTCCAATCATCGTATAACCTACCAACGTTTAACGAAATGAAGAAAAAGAAAGAACCAAACGTTGAAGAGCTTATGAAAGCAATGGCAATTGAATTACTTCCCATAGAGGAACTGAAAAAGCCCGTGGCGCATCCTGAAAACTTCGACCTGTTTATGGCAAAAGCTATCAAAATTAAGCCGAAAGTCAAAAAGAAAGGGAACAAGAAATAAGCCATTAGGCATCCTTATTCCCCTTACCAATAGTCATGGCAACGATATTGGTGTTGTACAAGTAACCCTCATTCCATTTTGCACCACCACTTGAATGAAGTATAGTGGCGTTGCTGTTCGCATGGTAAATTCCATGTCTCGGCAATCCAGTACGCCTGACGCTCAAATCCAATCCTCCTATAAGCGTCATCATTGAGGAAACCACGCAAACGCCAATATGCGTATTCTATGCCATAAATTAGATAGTAGAGAAGTAACGGAATAAGTACCAATAGCAACATCCACCAGCTTTTCGCTTCAAAAGCAAATAAGATGAACATCGTCACGATTGCCAACCCGAATCCCAGCCCCACGCAATCCTGATACTAGTGTACGTGCGTTTCTTCATGTTTCAATGTCTTTTTGCTTAATTTACTTCGCTCAGTGAGGACAATGCCAAAGAACATCATAGTGCTGAATCCCTCCATGAAGGTCAGCAATTTCGCCAATTTTGAATTGTAATAAACTTTCATTTCTCTTTCTTATTTTATTAGTTCAACAAATCCTCCTGATACAAGGTCTTTCAGGTCAAAGGACATTGGTATGCCAGAATCACGAATACACTTGTACAGTCCCCCTTTATCCGAATAATACTTGTCTTTGATTAACTCCATGCCGTGTGCCCATAATATAGGATTGTCCTTTGTCCCGTTTTCCTCTTCTTCTTGCGTGGTCACGACCTTGTACAATGACATGGTAGTAACGCTTGGAAGCCACTCCTTTTGCAGCGTATGAGGTTGGACTACCTCGTAGAGTACTCCGTCATACCTGAACCTGAACCCTTGCGTGACGTTCTCACCAATTTTATCCTTCCATTCAGGGTATAGTTCCTGTACGGAAAGAGCAATGGCAGGGGGCAAGGCAAATGTGTTTATCACGGAACTACTCACCGTGGTAAGGGCTTCCACTTGTTTCCGCATCTTCCGCAAGTCGCCCATGGTAATTGTATCGGGCATTTCTTCCTCCTCTTCATCAGGGTCAGGGTCGGGTAGTTCCACTGGACGGTCATCCACATCCTCCTCGTCTATCTCTCGGTAATGCTCCGGAAGTTCCCAAAGAGGTTCGGCAAGAAGTTTTCCGCCAAGATAATAGGCGTATCCCAACCATACCTCCTTGCCGAAGATGACATTGTCGCTTATCCTTTGCAGCACCTTGCCTTCCCCGGCTGTGAGGTGTCTGCTGTTGTGTTCATCTATTCTCATAATCGTATTTTTTATTCATCGGGAAAATCGGTTGCAAACTCGCTCATCGGCTTGTATAGGTCTGCGTGACTAATCCACCCCGATGCCGTCTTGTAAACCTCCACGGAGCCGTCCGGTACATAGATGTTGCATTTGAGCGAACTATTTAATGTGTAATTGTAAACAAACGGCGTTTCATCCAGAACACGGACGTATTTGAGTTTGCTGGAATCATCGGCAAAGTACTCGTACGTTGTGGCATAAATAATCGATGAGACTTTCGGGATGGTCAATCCGCTTGTTATGTTGTTGCATCCATCAAAGCAACGGCCATATTTTTCGACTGACTTGCAATTTTCAAACAAGCCGTCCGGAACAGAGGTGAGTGCTTTACAATAACTAAATGCGGAATGAAAATCTTTCGCCATTACGCACGGGTCGAACAACCCCACAGGGATGACGAGGAGGTATGAGCAACTCTGAAAGCAATTCTGAAAGTCCGTCCTTTCGACATCGTTCTTGAACAAGTCGTTTCCCACGGCAACTAACGAAGAGTGATATCTGAACTCCAACCCTTTCACCTTGCTGTCACCGATGGTCCAATAGGCCAGAAGGGATTCTCTTGAACTATACAGTATGTTGCAGAAAATCACATTCCCGCAGTTCCGCACCTCCACGTTGAATATGGAGTTCTTTTCGTATTCATGGGTGTACGACTTCGATGAGGACGTGGCTTTCATTGTATTACCGTCCCCCCAGTCGATGACATAGCCCGTGTCCTCGGAACTTATCTCGATTGTCACGGAGTTGTCATTCTTATTCGGGATTACCAGCATCTGTATGTTCCCGTTAGGGGTCGGCTTGTAGTCCGTTATGTCGCGCTCGTATTTCACCTCCACCGTGCCCGACTTCTCCTCCGCTCGGTAGGAAGCGGTGTAGCCGTATGTCCCACTGCTGGCCGTGAACACGGCCGTGCCATCCTCCGTGGTAACACCCGTCCTACCATCGAAGGTGACCTTCACATCGGGGATTACGACCCCGTACTGGTCGGAAGCACGGAACGTAACCTCCACCATCTTGTCCAACCACACCGTGTAGGAGGTGTCCGTGGCAGATGCAGCGTAACTGGCGGACACGGGCTTGTAGCCATCCGCTTCCACCGTGACCTCCAAACTTTTCCCCGTCCTGACGGACACCTTGCCGCCATCGTCCGTAGCATGGGGTTCCCCGTTTACCGTCACTTCCGCGCCCGCGATGGCGGCCAGCGTGTCCATGCCCTTCACCGTGACGGTGCGCATCGGGGTAGCCTGTAACACGTCATACGTGATTTCCAATCCGGGGAACACCGCCTCCATCTCCGATAGCGTCTCCTCTGCGGCATTGACCGCGTGCAGGCTTCCCGTTATCACTGGCCGGTCGGTTTGATTTCCCGACTCATCCACACCTTTCAATGAAGACATCTTTTTCAACGTGCTCAAATCCGTGTCCGTGGCTTGAATACCGACAAGGCGAATGCGGTTGAGCTTATTCGTCCCCGCCATGCACTCTTTGGCCACCCCGTAGCCATTCACCTGAGGAGTATTCTCAACCACGATCGTCACGAGATTTTGCATTCCTTCTAGTTGCAATCCATCGCTTGTCAAGTTTGGCTGATTCTTTAGCGTGAGGTTAGCCACCGTGGCGGGTAATTGCAATATCCTCAAAGCACCACCCTCGGCAAGATTGACGGCAGTGGTAGAAGTACCTGCGGCATAAATCTCCTCAATAGCTTCACAAGCCGACACCTCGATATTAGCCGTGAAATTAGGGCAATTACGAATGTCCAGTTTACGCAATACATGGTTAGAGCCAACCGACAAAACCGTGAAGTTGGTATTTTGATACCCCGATACATTACTACCAATAACTAACTCCGTCAGGTTTAACATGCGTGATACGTCTACTGAGCCAACGTATAATGGAGCTAAGTTTCCTAAAGAAGCAATCATACTGGCGTTGTAAACGATAGTTTCCGTGTCGTTGAATTGCATGTCAGGAGCCTTGATAGTTTTCGTCTCTCCTTCTCCCATACGTTCTGACTTCGTTACAGACCCCCATTTGATAGTTCCATACATTGCGGCAAATGATTTGATGGTAATATCGGCATTGGGTGCCACTCCTTTCCAGTCCGCTGGTGTATAGGTACGGAACGTGGCATAATCACTCAAAGAGCTGCCTGCCTGAAACTTTGAATCCAAATACTTGAATCGGTTATACAGCCACCACCTGCGATGAGCGTCACGGCTTCCTTGCAAGGCGTAAAGGTAAGCACCTGTTTTGGTCAATACTGGAGAGCCACTGCTCCAGTCCTCGTACCCTTCAATCAGCGGGCGTTCATACTTGAAATACCCGTCTTCATTGTAGACCGATTCACACCATTTTTCACTCTGCCGTGTATTGGTGTATTCAATCGTCTTGTCGTATGATAAAATACCCTTTTGTCGCAAATCATAGTATAATTCCTGCAACTCGGATGTAAAAGCGTTTTCTACTAATATCCATAATTCACTGTCTGCACCATTCCAAACCGCTTGTGAACCTATCTTGTCATGGATTTCCACGTCATAAGAGAATGCCATCGCTCCCTCGTTGTTAATACCAAAACAGGTATCGTTATCGTAGAAAATGAACAGCCACAAGCCACCTTTATAGAACGTCAGGAATTGGTTCTTTGCTCGTTGGTCTACCATTCCGAATACCAACGTGATTATGTAATAGAACAAGAGTTTCTTTTTATCGAAGTACTGTTCCAGTTCCTCCTTGAATTTTTCAGGATTATCCTTGCAAGATACAACCCATTCAAATACCCGTTGGGCTTGCTCTATCTGTTCATACCCGTCAGGGAAACGTGCCTCCAACGTATCTTTCCAGTCCGTGAAGTCTGCCGTTTTGAAAAGTGCAAGGTCTGAGGTGTTGTTCAGGAACTCCCACGATTCATCGCCATCGGCAAACCCGAAGGTATTCTCAGCCCCTTTATCCGTGTTGAAATTGTACTTGCCTATAAATTCCGCTATTGAATTTTCATTCTTTTTATGGAAGATGACGCAAGGTTCACCATATACCGTGGTACGAATTACGGGGTTGATTTCCTGCGGCTTGGTTAATATATCCGCTTCACGCAGCATCCAACCCACGTAGTCCGCTATGCCCGTGTTATGCGTGCCCGAACTCTCGGCAAAGTCTGCCTTGGTACAGAATACCGTTGCGGGCAGGCATTCTTCCTCATTCAGCGTGAAGGCATCGGCATGCCCTCCTTGCACCATTTCAAAACCTTGCTTGGCGGTAAACTTGAAATTCTTCCTTGGATAATATTGGGAAGAAGTACCCTGAACGTCCAACGTGCATCCATCAGCGGCAAAACTCTTTTCAGGCTTCTTTAAATCATTGTATTCGATGCGTACCGTCTTTTTGTCCCCTTTATAGTTGGGCAAATCCCCGATAATCGTCATCACGGGTATCTGGCGGTTCAATTCATTCAAACTCAAACTTCCGTAAGAATCATATACCTGATTACGCTCGAACACCGCTATCTTCTTGTCGATATTGTCAATGTCAGCAATATAGTTGTCCAATATTTGAGAAGTGTTCAAGTTGTTACTGTACACTCGAATATTATACACGTTTATCGTGGCGCTCGTACTTCCTATGCTGATACCCACAGGATTGTTTTGGGTGAACCCGTCCGTTGCGGGATATTGGAAGCTCTGCGACTTGATTCCATTCACGAATATCTGCATCAGGCGGTTATCGGCTTGTTTCTCTATGACGAATGATACTCGCACACGTTCATCCTCCTTGTATTGCATTTCCACCTTGCTTTGTTCGGAAGCCAGACTGATAGTGTTAGGAGTAAGTTTCAAACCGATACCTCCCGCAAGGCAGGAAAGAATAGTCGCGTTGTAATCTGTCACTTCCCTCACGGAGAAGTCCAGTTCAATGGTCTTTCCTCCTTGCCGAATATCTCCCGTGAAAATCTGTAAGGGTATGGTTGCCGCGGCTCCTCCTGACAAACGCAAGCATACACTTTCCTCGTCATCCGTTATCCAACCGTTCGTTACCCAGTTCATACCCGTGAAAGAAGCTGCAATATCATTGTATTTCCATTCCTCCCTGTTGGTGTCTTGATTACTTCTTCCTTGGGAAGTCAGGAACAATTCCAAATCCTGCGTCTCGGCTTCAGAAGTCACGATGCTTTCGGTAATGTCAAATGAGAACTCACGTACAGTATCTTTACATTGGATTTTCAAATCAAGCTCTCCTTTCTCGTTTGCCCTGTAAGTCCACGTCTGTCGTGTACGGTCTACGCTACGTTCTGACGCTTGTTCGCCATTTACAAATAATTGTATCGTGGCAGGACTACCTGCGGGGTCATATACCACGAACGGAATAGTTATGGTTTCATATTGCCGCACGGAAGAAGGAGCAAAGGCTGAAGCAATAATGGGGGTCATAATCCCCTCCACTACGCAAATAATATCGTAAGAAAGCGTATTACTTTGAATGGTATTTCCCATAATATCCGCTGTCATATAAACATGCAATAAATGTGCTCCATGGCTTTGTGCAGGAATTTCATACGTTAGCTGGCGGTTGTTGGCCGTGGTTTCCTCGCTGTGAATCTCTTCCCCGTCCAACACGAAATGCACCGTTTTGAGAATATCCCCGATAGGAGTGTAACGGAACGTGATAACGCCCTTGTAGGCTGTCGTGTCATCGAAAGATGAGGAAATACTAAGGTTTATGATGTTCACGTCATATACAAAGTTTCTCGTGCTTCCCTCGTTATTGGATACGGTTACTTGAACGGTATTTTTTTCTTCCGTTAGATAGGCGGTAACATCAAACTCATACGTGCTGCCTGAACGTAGTTCTATGCGTTGTATATCCTTGCCATTTACTTTCAGGATGGCTTCGCCACGCACGGGACTAAGGTCTGTTTCGTCATTGTAGTAGGACAGGTAACGGAAACGAAATTTTTCTGCCACTCCATTGGTCGTGTACTCGGCAGGGGTTTCCAGTACCGTGACACGCATAATAGCTACCGTTTCACCGGTTCCAGGCAATTGAACCACTTAAGTAACAAGTCCTCATGTTTTATCGGGTCTTGGTCATATAGCTTGGCTGATTCAGAAGAAGCAAACTGTTGAAGGAACTTTTCATCCATAATACGGCTATAACCGTATTTGTCTTTGCCGACATTTTTCAATCCATCTTCTAAATTATTCAATGATTCCTTGATGAACTCCTGAACCCTGCGTCCTGCTACGGGCAAACCTCCCGTGGAGTTGTCACCGCCCCAATCGGTATCCTTGTTTATTTTCTCGTCATAAATCTTCTTTGCCATAATATTGTATTTTTAATCGTTCTTCCAACCTTCTTCGTTCAGCCACGGTTTTTCGTTTACCCAATATCCTGCCCCGAAGCAAGAGCGTGCCGGCTGCCATACGAGCCGTGTACCACGATAAATAGCTGTGATAGTTTTAGAGCCTTTAAATACGGCTACTATTTCCTTGTTGGCTTTGAATATCATGGTTCAGTCCTCATATATGAAGTAAAACGTCCCATCGTCCTTCTCTTCCAACGCGTCATACTCCTCCTGCGTCATGGCCACGGTGTTGCTTTGTGTTTGGTGACGGGATATGATATAGTTGTTTCCAGATTGTTTGATTTCCCAACCTTCATAAGTTTCACTCATCCCATAGGCAAACGAAATGTAATAATCTGAGCTACCCGTCACGATATACGTCCTTTCATTAGCATCATCGCGTACGACCATGATTTCCGCTCCCCTTATCTTCGCCCACACGTCCTCCGTCAGCCCGAAAGCATCCAAATCCGGCTGCGTGCGCCCACTGCCGATTTTCTCCTGAAGGACACCGAAGTCGAAAGCCACATAGAGAGGCACTGTCGTACCGCCACCCGTAGTGAACGACTTCCACGCGCCCCATTTTCCGCCTGATTGGCGTATGTCGTAATATCGATGGTAAATACGCGGTTCACCGTCTACATGCCCACTACTGCTTATGTCATGTACAATTTTGCCCTCAATGTCCGAAGCATCCGTAAAGAGAACCTGTTCGATACCATGTTCACCCCAACTGTCACAGAACACCATCATTGTGCCTGTCACCACGCCTGTCCTTGAACCCGTTACCGAATAACAGCCGCCTTTGCGCGTGAACATCTGTATATAAGCTGACGATACGTCCCCGTCCTTCAAACCCATCGACAGGTCAGTGTCCGGAATGGCAGGAGCGTCCGTCATGGAATTCCATGTGCTCCACGTGCCCTTGTCACATATACGCCATAATATATTGTATTCCGTGTTACTACGCGCCAGGGTTTTGATTTTGTCCACCGTGCCTTGGTATACCGGAACGAAACGGCCGCGCACCGACTGAACCCACGTATCTTCTGTATAATTTATCGGAATACTCTCTACCATGAAAGGGCTACCCTCGTAGTCCCCACGGAAATAACCCGCCTTTGCCTTACCGTCCTCCACTTTCCCATGAAGCTCGTCCAGCAACGTGTTCAGCTCACTGTCATTATTTATATCAAAACTATTTTCTATTTGAAAACTGAATGCTGATTGGAATTGCCATCCAGAACCAGTATAGCTATAAAATCCATTTTTAGATTTATCGGAATCATTAACAACACTAACAATTTCACCCTGCTTGATATATTTGCCATCTATGCCAATAGGGTTTGACTTGTCCGCCTCCATTGCTTCAAACGAAGGATACGTTTGACGAATAGTGTAGCTATAATAGAAATAAGCTGTTTCAGCCTGACTAACAATAGCCGTGGGAAGTGCTTGCATACTCCAATATTTCTTATTCCATAATAGAATAACAAAGTATGATTGCATTTCTCCTGTAGTGATAGAAAGAGGTTCACCTTGATAATCTCGGAAGTTCTGAAACGTCACAGTTCTATCTTGGGCAACTCCTGCAAGATAACACACATTCGATGCGTTGGGTTGAATTGGAACGGTATCTTCATCAGCTATACCTATAAGCGTACTGGTAGCGTCCAACTCCAAACTTCTTATATAATCAAGCATGTTGAGAGCATAATCCTGATGGTTTTCGGGTTGTATCTCCGTTCCATTAGGTCTTCCCATCAACGTGTTGATTATCTTTGCTCTTGTATCGTCATATCCTGCCATAACTCTTTCAATTTTGTTATATGATTAAAAAAGTTGATACCTCAATAAAAATGGACGTAATACTAACCTAACACCATCACCTTCCGAACAATTTCGTAATGTCGCTTGCTCGTAACTGTTAGAAGTGGTCATTAGTTGTTGGGGTACCAAATCACTTTTATACTGGCTCAGCGTTCTAAAATTAGGGGATATTATGACACCTATTTTTTTACTGATATTGTCATTACCCAAACCGATACCAAAACCTATATCAAATAAAGTAAGCATATCACACCCTCTCCAATTGGCAATGTCATTATCATACACAGTTGTTTGAACAGTGCTATATATATGGCTTAAAACGAAAGAACGATATACAGAAATTTCTTTGTTTAATCCGTATAGAAATGCAGATATTTTTGAGAAAAGGTTATCATTAAACTCCAATTCAAGAAAACGGTTAAAGTCATTAATTCCAGTGGTAAGGTAACGCCAACTGACTTCTATATATGACGCTAATTCAATTTCAAGAATACCGTTCCTGATTTGGTAATTCAAAGTACCAAGTTTACTTCCTCCTACAGACAAATCAACACTTCCCAAAGGAGTTTCCATATTAATGAATCTTAGCCTGTCTGCTTCTATTTTACTGAATGCATCATTGTAACTCTCTTTAGGAGAAATTGATTGAAACACTTTCTCTTTGGCTTTCCAGTCATCAGGTAATACAAAATTGCCGTCACCATCCTCTTTGGATTTTAAATCATTCAGTGATTTTTGTACTTTAGAAAATGCTGATTCAACCGTGTCATTGTTATTAATACTCCCACTTGTCTTACTTGGAGCAAATGATTTAGATAGTTTAATACCTGTAGCGTATTTAAACTGTGTTATCCATCGTTGGAACTTGGATAAAACGGTAACAAGTTTATCTCCCTTAGCGGCATCTGTCGGTGCTCCTCCTGTTTCCAAAGCAGGAGCTAACTTGTTATAAATAGCCTCATCAGTTGTCACCTTGTCCGTGTAATCTTTAGTGTTCTTAATTATATTTTGATTTGCCTTTCCTACGTTTTGGATATTCTGATTTACGGTCTGCATACCCTTATCGTAGGTGTCAAAAGACACTATGCCCCTTTTTTATCAAGATAGTTCTTTAATGTATTAGAAAAGTTGAAGAAAAATCCACCGTTCCAAGATATTGAATTACCAGTAACCTTCGATAAGAAAGAAGACAAACGATATTTAGCAAGGCTCCAAACGTTATTGCGTTGAACTTTTCCAAAAATATAATCATTTACTGTAAAATCGGGAACCTGTTCGTCAAAGCTGAATACCAATGTCTTATTGCTTTCATTAAATACCCTTCGTACATCGTCAATAGATAAATTTTGGGAAGTTACGTGATATTGTATATTGGTACCCAAATCATCAATCAGTATATTCCCAAGTTCATCATCATACTGTACTTTCGTAGTAGTAATAGCAAGAGCCAAAGCATTGCCCTTATCTTTAATCTGAAAAAACTTACCAATTGACAACCCTACGGTTTTTGCTATATTCACAAGTTCCGAATAGGTTATGAATGAGACTATATTTTGGTCAAGAACGACCCATGCCTTTTTGGCATCGTCATATACCTTGTGGCATCTTTGGCTTGGTGTATTATCAAACCAAATGAGTATGGTATTTTCAGGAGGAGTATTGCCGATATGCACGCCAGCAACCTGACCTAAATTCTTTGTTGCCATAATTCTTATAATTACAATTTCATTTTTATCCTCTATAACTGCGGATAATGCAGAGAAAGAAAAAAAGAGGGAAAAGAAGTCTCAAACTTCTTAACCCTCTTTGCTTGTTTTATGTAAATACAACCCTTATCGTTTCTTCAGTGACCGTTCCGCTATTGCGTCATGCCAATTGCCATCCTCATCATAATACGCTCGTGTAGTTATCCATAGAATAGCATCTGCGGTACGCTGCCCGAAAAGTACATGCATTCCGTATTGTTTGGCAAGTTGGATAGTACGGTTTTTGATTGCCTGTAAATCCTGATTAGAGAAAGCCGAAGGGATATTCACCAATAATGGCACATCTTCCGAATGATTTTTGTCCCATACGATATTAGCATTCTTGTAAATCAGAATACCGCCATCACGGTGTACCCCGTCATTCAAATTTACTTGTAGCTCTCCAAACTCTTCTTTCAAAGTTGCGGATATTGTGTCTACGGCTTTATCTCGTGCCTTACTGCCATTCGTAATATCTTCGGGGGATAAGATTAGGCTTTTAGCTTTCTTAGCTGCGCTAATGCCTTGTAACGTCTTTTTCTCTCCATTCTTCAACTCTTCCTTCTTTTCAAGAAGAACGTCACGCATTTGGGACAAAGTAGCGTCATTTGGTTTATAAATCATTTGCTTTTGGATATTCCGCAATTGCAAATCAATCCAAGTTTCCGTGACATTACTTTCATCCAACTGCTGCTTATACTCTTTTACTTCGGGAAAGAGCAAACTGGTATCACCGCCATTTGCATCTTCGGACAAGGCTTGTGATTGTACCGCCTTTTCTACATCCGAACTGATTGATGAAATGGGATTGGTCATAATTCCCTTGTTGATTTGTCTCTCACGTGCCTGACGTGCTGCTTCAATCTTATCGGCAGTATGCAAATCGTCTTGAAAAATATCTCTGTCTTTCATATCTTGATATGTTTATTGTTTTTATATACTCGCTTCTTTGGCTAAAGCCCTTTTTACACTCAGTTTTAAATTAGTACCATTTACAACGTATGAAGGGTCATCAGTTTTAACTTTCTTGCCGTTTGCTTCAAGTGTATAACTACCGTCAGTATTCTTTGTTACGGCTACTTTTGTACCGTTAATGTCATGAACAACTTTTTTAGTATCTTTCTCCTTCTTGTTATCAACGTCATGGTGTTCCCAACCCATCTTCTTAACAGTTGAATCTGTAATGAGTTTGCCTGCAATAGTAGAGCCAATATCCCTACCGTCATAATAGCAACGCCAATTCCCCTTCGGAGTTTTCTCCAAAGACATCTTTGCCTTATCGTTATACTTACTGCTAACAATCTTGAAACCGTTGGAAACTACTTTATCAACCATTTGTTTTTCGTTAGCTGTAAGTTTAGATACATCGGCAACTTTCGGTTTCTTTCTTGATTCAAGTTCTTTTTTAGCCTCATTAGCAAGTTCATCGCTAACCCCTTTCAATTCTTTATTAGCTATTTTAGAAAGAACTGTATCATTTACTTCTTTGACATTGATTTTGCTCTTAGAAGTAGTGGTTGTTTTAGCTCCTCCGCCACGTTTAGAAGGACTTGCTACACGCCAATCTCCCTTACCTCCGTTAGCCGAAGAACGCCAAACCCACTTTCCGTTGGGGTGCATATCTCCGTCAGCATGTTTTGCCTTTTCAAATTCATCAAGTTCAGCTTTGTTTAGGTTTGCCTCCCATGCAACTTTATCAAAAGGATTGATTTCATCCTCAAAAGACTTTTCTGTTTCCTTATACATAATTTGTTCAGGATTTTCTTCTACCTCCAAATCTTCCTTGTATGACAAAGCAACATCAATAGCACTACTTAAATCATTGGTTTCCGTTTCCTCTCCTTCTCTGTTCTCTATATCAATAGGAAATTTACTGACCAAGTAGCCATCTTCGGTTTTACTGATAACAATATCACCATTATCCAAATTAGTGATATAAGAGTTGTCTACATCTTCAACGCCAACATAGTCTTTATGGTCTTGTTCGTTGAATTTACGCAAACCAAGCATTTTCATTTTATACACATTGGATTTGCCGTCACTTTTTTTCTTCTTAGTAGCCCCGGAGGTTTCTTCTTCGGTTTCATCAGTGGAATAATCTACGCCATCATCTTCCGCCTTTCGCAAATTCATTTCATTGTAACCAAAAGCTTTTGCCATTTGTTCAACTTGACGTTTACGATTGCTCTGAATATCTTCTAACCAACTCATATTATTGTTCCTTTTATAGTTATTTTCAATCAAAATAGCTTCGCTGCCTTGAAGACTAATGAACTTGGCTACGCTTTGTTGAGATATACGGCTTCTCGGAGTACAAATTATATTGTCCTTATCATAATGTCATCTCTTCTATAACTGCTGACATGAATAAATGCTAATAATTAGCAAATTCAAGAAAAGAGTTTGATTGAAACTTGCTATATGTATAGATAGCAAAGGATTAAAGACATAGACTATACAATTTATAAATATGAGAACCTACATAGATGTATTCGTAAGAAGTTACTACGAGTTGACTTCCCAGGGTTGGCAAGTAGCGGCTTTATATAAACGCATCTTCATCTAAATAAAATAGTCCAGTCTTCAATCCTTGTCCTTATTAATAATAACCGACAATAGATGTCTGTTACTTAGAAGCTATATTTATATTGTCATTTTTCGCATACTATCCGCCATTGCTAATTTTGCGTATTGTTCATCTGTCCATTCTTCTTTACATTCTACAAGATTGTCAATCACACCACCAAGTTCTTCGCAATACACCTCGTCACGGACAGAAACGACTTTCTTTTTATTGGAAGAAAGTAAAGTGATAACATAGCAATCCCGTCCTTCGTCTAAACTGACGTAAACCCAGCCTTTGTGCAGCACGCCATTTACTCTTAATGCAAGCGTAGCTCTATTCTCATATATCATGGCTATGCGTTTAGATACTCCCCATGACATCTGAACGCCCATTGTTACACCGCACCTTATCTGACGGTTAATTTCATTAGCAATTCTCATTAAAAATTCTTGTTCCATACGGCTATTTGTTTTATCAGTTTCTTTACCGTAGAACTTTGGGGGATTACATTTGAATGGTAGATAAGAAAAAAGCAAGAAATAAATCCTGCCCATTCTATTCTTTCCAGTTATAGGGAAAATCGTAACGTATCAGATACGTTGTTTACTGTAAACGGCTATAACTTGGTAGCCGTCCCAGTACGAAAATTGAAATACATCTATTTCCATAATCTTTCGTTTTAATGGTTTGACATCCAATTTTATTTACGATTGCCGTGGTAGGCATCGCAAAGATACAAAAGATTTATGGAAACTAAAGAATGGGAACTATCCGTGAGGAGGTTCCCATTTCTTCTATTCTCCTATGAAACAAGGGATAATCGATGGATTGCTAATAATACGTAAAATCACTCTGCGTATATCACACGTATCTTTTCCGTTTCCAACGCCTTGTATTTGGTGAACGGGTAGTGCTTGGAACAGATTAGCTTGCTGGAATAAAAGCCTCCCGAATAGACGTTTATACATGTTTCTTGAACAAATATATTCCTGTTCATCAAATGCGTGGTTATTTCGGCTTCGATTAAATACGTCTTATTTTTCAAAGACAGCAGGTCATTATCTGCGTTCAAGGTTTTTATGATTTCCAATACAAGGTCTTTCTCTCGTTCATTTGAGAAAGTAGAAGGACTTTTAAGCGTCCAGCCCTTCTTGCTTTTCTTTACGTCAAAAGAGTATTTCTTGCTTATAGCCGTTGTTCTCAATGCCACTTCCGTATTTACATCGATACTATCCCCTTTGAATAGTATTTTGGCTGGGACGTGCTTGTTATTCTCTAATATGCCCAATACGTATTTGTTGATGAATGAATCGTCATTCTTGTCGGCAACGAGTGTACCATTCTTGTCAATATGCACGTAATATACTCGACCACCCAAACCACCCATTTCAAAGAGAGGGGAAACGTGGCTGTTATAAACGGAGCGTAATCCATTCCAATTTATCACGGTTTCAGAGGCAAGTTCTTTCTTTGAGAATTCACTACCGTTGTTGATACGTTCCTGTATGGCAAACTCCTCTTCCGCATTCCGTCTCGCTTCCTGTTCTTGGGTAATCTTATCCTGCTTTTCTTTCTCTTTCTTGAATATGGTTTCCGCTATATCCGTTTCCTTAATCGTGAAACCAGCATCCTTCAGAGCAAAATATGCCATTTCTACACCATAGTTGTAATAGAGTGTAACAATGAAGTTTTCGGCACAATCCAAATGCTTATCCAAGGTTTCGAGTAAACGGTGGGCAAGGTCTGTCCGATTGCGAACTTGCTGGGGGTTAGCTACTGCAAAGAGTGATAACGCTCTTTGATTGTATTGGCAATAAAAACCTATCTTCTTTGCCATAACGGTTGTCACTGGTGATTTTTGCCCCTTAGTAGTTTGGGCTGTGATTGTTCCCATCGTGAATGATAATAGGAACGTGGCTGTCAATAACAAAACTTTCTTTCTCATTATTTATACCTCTAAATATTTTTTTAATAAACTTGCTTGTTCAAGAGCATTACCCCAGTTTATCTCTCTTTTTTCATAATTGTCACAAATTTGCAAATATGCCAGATACATCATTTTTGCTATGACATCTGCATTTAATCTTCCTGTTTGTCCTCCAAATGCTGGTATAACAACTGACTCACACTTATTTTTAATCGCTTCTATAAGCGTAGTTCTCATACACTGGTATATAATTGTTGGATCTTTTATAGCTGACGGAGTTCGCATTGTTGGTGTATGTATTAACAATACATCTGAATTTGGTATTTTAATTGAAATACTTGTTCCAACTGGCTGTTCTCCAAAATATTCTTCAATAATCTTATTTTGAATTGATAGCTGTAAGTCTCTCCCAAAATATTCAGTAATTGCAGCATCATATCCGCCATCCATTAAACCATACGCATTTGCTGGAGAAACTACTGCATCAATACATCTATCATGTTTTTCCATAAAATTTATAAAATTATCGTGAATGAACTCTACTGACATTGTATCTACAAATACTGGATGAAAATAATTTTTCCATGAATTTACCATAGTTTTACTACGATCTAAAAGATATAATTGCATTATTTTTGTTATCCTTTCTAATTAAAAATATAAACTAATAAAAGCAAATAAAATATTCATAGCAAACTCAATAATATAATTGTATTCACATAAGAAAATGTTCAGTTTATACATGATTGATTTTACTTTTTCTTTCATTTCTTCACCCTCCTTATTTTCAAACAAAAAAACACCTGTTTCTTGAAAATTTTACCAATATATGTTAATATTGGTGAAGGTGAACGGTTGGTAGGGCATTATATATTTGTTTTCGCATGGTATATAATGTAGAACTGCCAACCGGAATCCGTTTTTTCAGAACAAGTGTTTGTATATATTATACCAAACAATCGTTCTGGTGTCAACTACTTCTATAAAACACTAATTTTGTCAAAATTCTTTGTTGTGTTTATATGGTCTTGATTTATTAAATTCTGCTTTTTCAATAATAGCTTTTTCTAAATCAATTCCGTAATAATCTGCCATATCAAAACATCTAATTACTGCATCTGCTAATTCTGATGGAACGCCCTCCGGTTTTCCATTTTTCAGAGTAATATGTTTCTGTTGGAGATTTTCCTTTTCTTAATTCTTCAAGCACTTCTGATACTTCGCTATGTATCAATGCGATAAATTCCGCTGCAGGAATTTCACGTTCTCGAAATCCGTGTTTCTTACTATTTTCTCCGACATATTTTATAAACTCTTTTATCTGTAATCCTTTCATTAATAAACCCCTTTCACAACAGTTATTTGGTTTCTTTCTGTATTTCGATTTTTACATATGGGCGTTCTTTATATTCTGGATGTTTGTAAAATAAACTTTCAAAAAAGTCTTTCAGATCATCTAAACTATCAAAAGTATATAAATCAAAATCCTTTTCTTTTTCTGATTTGTGTATTTGAATAGTATACTTTTTACCGTCTTTGTATAAGTAAATCATTAATTCAAAATGACTTTTTCCCATAACATCTTCAACGCTTACACAATACTTTTCAAGTGCTTCTTCAGAAATGAATCTAATCAAATCCCAATGGCAATACACTTTTTGTTTATCCATTATTTTAATCTCCTGTTTTATAATAATTTTTTATCATATTTATTTATTTTTTCTATAATCAAATCATTTGGTAATATATTTTTACAAAAATATGCTGTTGCAAATGGACTCCCCTCTATCGCCAAATTCATATTTTAACAAGGCAAGAGGAAGATAATGGCTAATAATATAGGATATTTAACAAGCAAACTTACACCAGAACATCAGGAAATGTATACCCCATATTATGCTGTTGAACCAATTGTAAAATATATCCCAAAACAATACAAAATCTGGTGTCCTTTTGATAAAGAATGGTCTGCATTCTATCAAACCTTCAAAAATCTTGGCTATAATGTAGTCAAATCACATATAGATGACGGAAAAGACTTCTTTATATATGAGCCGGATGAATACGACATAATAGTTTCTAATCCACCATTCAGTATTAAAGACAAAATACTTGAACGATTATACGAATTAGATAAACCATTTGCCGTATTGCTTCCATTAAACTCATTACAAGGAAAGTCCAGATACAAATTTTTCTCAAAAGGTGTCCAGCTTTTATCATTTGACCAGAGAATAGGTTTTCATAATAGATCAAATATGAATTTCGTCTACATCCAACTTTTCCAATGTCCAACAGCCGCACATGGTTTTTAACCAATCTTCTGCCTGTTCTTTTGATGAATAAATTCCTCTAAGAAGTGATGCGGTTGTCAAATTTAACCATCTGTATCTAAGAGCAACCCCATTTACCGACCACTTATCTACAACCAGCATAATAAGAAGCTCTTCTTTGTCAGTATATAAACGTGGAATTTCTAACTGTTTCACTTTGTATATATCCCCAACATGAATATTATTTACTTTCGTCAAATTTTTCACCTATACTTTCAACTTCCCAGTCTCTATTTCTTGTAGCCCATGTGATTGCTTCTTCTCTTGTAGAAAATACCTTTCCTGAAATCGTCCCGCTTGATAGATTTACCCATCTGTATGTATTATCTATCATTGGAATCTCTGATTTATCATTCACTAAAAAGAACCAAAAGTCATCAGTATCTTCCCAATTTGTCGCATTGTGCTCTGTAACCAAAAAGAGATCCTTAAATTGTTTCCCAAGCATTTCTTTGATATTTGGCAAATCTTCTGAATATAAGCTCAGTTCTCCTGTAATTAGGTCAATCTTTTCTGTTTCCATAGGCTTAAATGCAATTGCCGCCCACTGTGGAATGTCTAAAAATTCCGTTGACTCGTCCACAATATTGAAGAAGTCTTGTCTGTTGACCATATTGTGTTCATGTGCTTTTTTTATGATTTCTTTCATGGCTGCATCATTTTCTACTTCAAGTACAATTTTAGTAAAACTGCCGCTGATCCACTGAGCGAAAAGTTCTTTATCAGCTCTCGCGTTTGGACTGATTGTATAATCATTGCAACTCTCATTTGAAGTGGTAACATTTCTTTTAAACCATTCACAAAAGAAGGCGGTAGCCCCATGTGCTACCATAGCCCCAAGTTTCCCAGGACTCATTTTTAATCCTTTGTTTACTACAATAACCTGTTTATACATTTATAAATCCTTTCCTATATTCTTATAGTATTCAGTATTCCGACACTCGTTTTGCTTGTCTCTCAAATCTTTTTCTGCTTTTTCAAGTTCAGCTTTAAGCGTCTGCAGTGCTTCCGAAATCTCTGGATTTACTTCTTTCCTATCAGAATGTCCAAACATTTCATTATGCGTTTCGTTTATTTGTTTTATCTTGTGGCGAAAATTTACATTTATTTCCTGTCAGTTGATTTGGATTATTTGTTCATAAAGCAATATATCTTTTCCACCAGGAATCATCATATTTTCATGATAGTGTCCGAAAAACCATTTTTTATAGTTTACACTTTGTTTTATATGCTCAAAGTATTCATTGAGTTCATCTTTCTCATTTGTTCTTAAAATCATAGTCTTATCAGATGACGGGCAATCGTGTGAAAAGATAAAGTCAACCTTATTGTTTTCTGTTGCCAATGTTTCAATGCCTTTTTCCATTTCTACTTGATTTGGCATTTCCTGTTCCCACCATGAAACATGATTTATGCGGAAAAATTTTCCTTCATGATTCCACTTGTCAGCTTCTTTGTTCATTAATTTTTTATTTTCAAATTTATCAGGTTGTAAAATTCCACCACTAATATCGTGACTTCTTGCCCCACCAAAGGAAAAACATTTACAACCATCAATGTCAAACACATACCCACGTTCCAGCATTAATATAGATGGGCGGATTTCACGAACTATACCTCCATGCCATTCTTTTTGTGGATATCCATTCAGAATTTTTCTTTTTTCGCTTTCTTCCAAGTCTTTGAAAATCCATGTGTTTATGAAGTTCTTATCACTTAAACCAGTTAGGCGATCATAGTTCTCATGGTTTCCAGGAACAAAAAGTGTTGTAAAGTTGCGGGAATTGAGCCAATTAAGGTCATAAATTTCTTTCTTAGTTTCTCCAGCGTAATTCCATACACCACCAAAGTCGCCACAAATAACAACATAATCATCTTTGTTCAAATGCTTTTGTTCCGGAAATGATTCCATGTTCAAACGATTAATAAAACCATCAACACTATGAGAGCCAAGTTTATCAGCACCATGAGTATCGCCAGTTATATAAATAGACATAAGTATTTCTCCTTCCGATATTTTTATAATATACGGTTTTCAATATTTTTCCGTTTCTCTTCTAAATACTATTTTGTACTTATATCTTTTATTTGTCAATAAAATTAAAACTCCATGCGCATTATTAAATTTTCAACATCTCTTTTTACTGCTAATTCAGCAGCTTTATGTCTCGCTCCAATATCTCCAATAGTTTCCTGATAATCAGTGTTTAGCTTCTCCAATTCATTGATCGCTGCTTTATACTCATTAATCTGGGCGTTATTACCTGCAATAATACTCTGGTACGATTTCTTTTCTTCTTCGGTTTGTTTCTGAGCTTCGGCAAGTTCAGCCTTATGTTCTTCCATCCTTTTTAAAATACCATTAATGAAGGTTTTATTAAATTCTTCATCAAGACCGAGATTTACCTTATAAACAGTAATAACTGTCTTATCCAAGATATCTGTAAGAATAACCCATGTGCCAGAAAGATATACATTTACCGGGCGTTCTTCACGTTGCCCGACTCTTCCGGTATAAATGCGATTTCCAAATTTAATCATCGTGTTTATATCTTCTGTAATTTTATCCTTGTTCAATTGAACGTATGTATTAACGTCAATGGTAGTTTCACGGTTTGCAATTCTTTTTGCATATCTCTCCATTGCATGATTTGTAATTGATAACTGCTCCATTTTTACTACGTTTCCCTTTCTTTCTTATTTGAATCTGCAATTCTAATTGTTTCTTCGCAAAATCCAATGATTTGATTTTTGATAATTTCAAAATTTTCTGATGTCATTTCCTTTAATGTATTTACTACTTTAGTAGCATTTACTTTACATCCGAATATAATACCTCTATCATATCCTTCTTTGACAAGTAGCTTCAGCTCCTTGTCATCAAGTAAAATTTTATCATTTATTCTTTTCATATGTTTATCCTATATTTATTTCTTTTATCTTCTCTTTATATATTATACGTTTTTTCTTACTTTGTCAAGTATTTTTTTGCAAATTATTATTTCTTTTATCTTAGCTTCAAAAAATCCACCCTTGTCAAACAAGGATGGATATTATTATTTTAACTTCCATTTTTCGCATCTGTCTGTAGAGCATGTTTCATAAATACGCCCTGCTTCTTCTAGGAACACAGTACAACAACCGTATTCTTTCTTGCTTATAACATTACACTTTGTTCCTACTTTCCAACCGCTAACAGCTCCGTGACTACCAATTGTCGCGACATATCTCTGGAACAATTTTAATGTTGAAAAGTATTTGCAGTTTTTGCAATGCTCTTCATTATCATTCATCTTCTATTACCACCCAGTCATTTCTTGCAATAAAATCAAATGTATATCCTACATCTTTCGTGTCTCGAATATCCATTTCTGTCCCGTCTTTGCAATGAATCATAATTGTGTTGCGATCATCAGACCAATACCAGTAACCGCCCCACTCAGGTAACTTGATTTTCTTACCTTTACGCAAATATCCGTATGCTTCGTTAAACTCCATACTGTCCCATGCTGGATTACTGCCATTATGCGACAACATGTTTTCAATAGTGTATCTCATTTTCATACAAGCACATGCTTCTGCATTATGAATTTGCACTGCAAGCATCATTCCTTTATCCCATGCTTTTTCTGATAATTCTGTACGAGCTTCTTCTTCCTTTATGACAAACTCTAATAATTTTTCAAGTTTTTCTTTTGCCGAAAGTGCCATAATCTTCCTCCCTAACCAAGCAGCTTGTTTATGTACTCCATTTTCCGTTTTTGCATCTTCGCATTCATTTCATCTCTGAAACATCTAATGCAAATATCGTTATCCATTCCTGTCTGTAGAAGTCTACCATATTTCGCACATCGTTTGAGCAACCTTATATCTCCGCTGCATAGTTTTGACCTTTGAATTTGATCTGGTATTTTTCCAAATTTCGCCGTAGTGCCTTTATAGAAGAATGCCAAATCTTCTTCAAGAATCCTTCCAGTTTGAATAAATCGGAATATCATAGGGATATAATCGTTATCTACACACTTTAAATCAAATCTGCTTTCGTTATCGTAGACTTTCGCATATCCTATATCTTCACCGAGATATTTTAACTGGAATCTTTCTATCCTCATTTTTACGTTGGTTGATATATTATATTTATTTATACATTCTTCCACGAATGGATAGTATATATAAGTCTTTTCTGTATCATCTACAACAATTTCATCATGTGAAAAGAATACAATATCTTTCTCAGGAATACCAACCAACAGAAAGGCAAGCAATTTACACATAAGATATTTCTGATAAGTAACCTGGCGTTTCGGATTACATTCTCCGAAAATTCTCTGTCTCATATATTTACTTTCAATCAGTTCTTTGCGTTCGGTAAATCTTCCAATATATTCCTCCCAGGTTTTTGCCCCATCAAACATTGTATTATCAAAATGATATAATGTGCTGAAATTAGCCTGTTTCATATCAATACTGATGAAATGTTTTCCATCAAATGACGGTTTATAAATTGGCTTTGATGGTAACTGATATTTTTTAGTTACACTGTTAAATCCGGACATATCTATTTCGTTAAATTGCTGGAATGTGGCGTTATTCTTAATGGCAGAAATCGCACTATCCTTTACTTTGTTATAATGCTCATAATAATCCTGTTCTGTTTTAAACTCTGCTATTGAATCAAGAAATTCTTTATATTTTTCTACTGCCCCATATTGTTTGTCTAACAATTCAAGTCTGCTCTGAAAGTAAGGTTCTTCATATAAGTTAATGGGGATTCCGTAAAGCTTACAGAATCGCCATTTAAGTCCATTTGTTATTTCCATTGTTGGCTATCTCCTATTCTAATTCTTCTATGATTTTATCAAATTGTTCAATTGCTTCTGATGAGAAATCATTTTCATAAAAATCACGCCACTGCTGCAATTTCTCTTTTACGGAAAAATCTCTGCCCCAGGATTCTTCGGCAAGTTCTTTCATCCTTTCCTCAGTTGTACCTGATACAATTTGTGCAATTTCATATGGAACAAATACTGGCTTTCCACCAAGCTTTTTAACCTTATCATAGTCTGACTGATTTCCTACCGGAATTGCGGAATGATTGTTTTCATCGAAGTCAGAAATAATCATATCCTTAACTTTACGTCCTTTTTCGGTATAGGTTTGATATTGGATATTACATATATCATAGAATGATCCGTCATTGGCAATTTTCATAAGGTCTTTTATATTAAGATCACCATTGTCTATTGCTTCACATATCATTTTTGAAGTTGTACTTCGCATATCCCATGTACTGCAGCTTTTTCTATCACGTTCAACAGTAATGTATTGTGGCTTAAAATCATATCCAAAATATAAATTTTTCTCTTTTTCTACTGCAAGTCCATTTACAAATATTTCGCCACGCATATCTTTTTCTGTAAAAATGCGCCCATAACTTGTTTCTATTGCTTTATGATTTTCTGCATCCGGCATACCTATCCACACATCATATAAAGAGTTGTATTCATCTAAAGTCACATTTTCGATTTCGATAACAAGTCCATCATTGTTTGTATGGTTTGGAATTATTTCAAACATAAGAACCTTTTCATTGAATACTTCTGAGCGTTCAAATTTGGAAATCCATATTTCATCTTTGCTATTATTGTATACAGAAAATGTTTTTCCAAGGCGATTTAATACAAGTGCTGCGATTTTATAACCCTCTCCAAATTGTCCAACGGTATCAGTATTATTGGATTTTGTGCTACAACCAAGTAACAAGGTATTTATTTCCAGAGTCGATTCAGAATTACTTAACTGAAGGATATTTTCCTGTTCGTCATAGGATATTTCAAACACATTCTTCGGATCAAGTGTCTGCTGGTCAATTCCATTTTGGATTAATTCTCTTATAGCATCTTGGAAACTCCAATCTGACACATAGTTTGGTGTTATTGTCAATTCGATTTTCTTATTTTCTCCCATATTATTGCCTTTCTGATAAACATTTTTTGTGTTCTGCTTCTTTTAATTTATTCTCTATTTTTCTTCGTTCTCTATTTGAAGAACGAAACATCATTAAAAGCATTTCTGATACTGGTCGGCTACGATTCTGCCGTTTTGCCTTTTTAACGCAATTTAATTCTCCACCACTCCACGCATAAACACCAACATAATATGGGATTTCCAGAGATACTGTGGCATACACTTTTTCTGGCATTACAAGATAATTGAAATCACTGATAAAATTTAGTCCATGTCCCGAATGGAAATCCTCTACTGATGATTTTATTTCATACCCATAGAAATCTCCCTTTTCAATTCCAGATGTGCTATTGTTTGTTGGCACAAATTTCATATAATCCACTCTGACAGCATGGTTCGTAGAATAATCAAAAGTTACTTCTTTCGCCCAATATATCCGAACATCATTGGATGGATTTATTTTCTGCTCTATCATTTGAGATAAAACTGCAGTAATCTCAGATCTTGTCATTCCCCCATTTCCTCCAATTTTCTTTCTGCTTCTTCGCGTGAAGTAAACCAAATTTTTCCATAATCCGTATCAAGGCAAACATCACTCGGAGCGTCGATACTATCTTTATCGCACAACACATACCATCTATTAGATACTGTAAATACAATATTATAAACTTTTTGATGATATATTCGGTTAAATTCCTTGCTCCCATTCAGGATATTCAGATCATAATTCACCTTGCTTGGAATCTTATAGACATCAGTTCCGATTTTAACTGGTAGTCTCATCAGTAAGCTCTGTTCTTCTGCATCTTTATAGGCTTTCCATTCTTTCTGCATTCCCGCAATTTGAGCAAGTTCCATGCCAGTAAATGCGCCATTTTCTTTTAACTCTTTTAGTTCCTTTGGTGTACCGATGTCTTCGTAATCAGCAAGTCTTTCTAAAGCAACTTTTAATTTTTCTTTCCCCTCATCAATCCGACAATCAAATGATTGTGCACTATAATTACAACCAGCGCCTTTTATCGCGGCAATCTTGTTATTGTTTATTCTGCGTGTTAATCTCTCCATCTGCTTCACCTCAAAATCCTATATTTTCTAAATACTCATAGATTTTATGTGGGACAAAACAAATTGTCATAAGTATAAACCTTAATATTGCTATGGGAACCTCTACGATCATGCACAATACGCACCAGATTGTAGCTAATTTACTAACTTTCCACCAAGTAATTGGATTACCATGAACATTTCCGCTCTTATCTTTTAATGTTTCATACGCAATTTTACTTATTTTAATCAATGTGTCTATCACCTCTCGTATAATTCAAATCTATATTTTTGTTTAATTTCCGGATATTTCCAATGATCCACTTCGCTCATAAACATGTCATACGGTCTTACATATAATCCGAAGTTCACATTATCTTTTTCACTTTTATATAGCGCCTGGTATACAACCATTTTTTCTTTAGTTTCTGTATGTTCCGCAATACCAATTATCTTGTAGAGATATTCTGTAGATGATCTCGACAATTTACTTCCCAGAAATAATGTTTCTCTCTTAAAGTGTTTAACAATATCTCCTGGTCTAAAATCTCTTTTAGTTTCTGCCTGTTCTGCCGCCATCTTTGTTCTTCCTTTCTCTATATGCAAAGTTTAATTGTCTTTCCAAGCTTTTTCTTTCAAGTAGGTTTTTACAGTATTTAATTTGCTTTTTCAATTTTGAAATATTATTATCTGAATCAGTATTCTTGGTACATTCTTTTATTTTCAGCGACTCATTTAGGATGTCTTCGATAAACTCAAACCGTTCATCGGGTGTCATATTTTTTATTATATTGTCCAACCAATCATAATCTTCCGTATTTGGATTACGTTTCTTTTCTGCACAACAGTAACATTCAAAATCTAATTTATGATGAAATATATTCGAATCAGTATCTAATCGTTCTGATAATTTCCGATGTAATCCCGCCACCTCTTGATGACGCAATCTATGTTTTCTAGCAAGTGAAAGCACTTCATTTTCATATTGTGTATATACATCAATAGCATTTTTTAACATTGGTGTACTCTGTTCACACATAATAGATTCCATTATCGTTCCATAATCACCTGACATTTATTTTTCTCCTGTAATTGCTTTTAAACACCAGTTCCATCCACATTTGAAGCTTGGCAGACGATCTCCCCAACGGAATGTTTCTTTTATCTCTTTGTGTTCTGGTAGAGGTCTTAATGGACAATGTTCTGAAACTGATTCACAATCTTTTCCAGTTATATACTTTCCAATTACAGGACAATATACTGACACTTCTGATGCACTATGACCTGTGGCAATAGGACACATCCAACATGATTTTGGTGTATCTAGTACTAATACTGATTTTTTCATTTAGCTTTACCACTCTCCACTATATTGTACGCCTTACTTATTGCTGCATTA